>JAABUS010000880.1_pt1 | contig 71397 bp, 76 predicted proteins | sample 5560161 | NCBI WGS metagenome assembly JAABUS01 (sample SAMN10711885, study PRJNA513376) | rock metagenome | isolation source: Antarctica rocks | place: Antarctica: Victoria Land, Trio Nunatak nord | collected 2016-01-04
GATTGGGGTAGAGGGGGGGGGATAAGGATAGAGGAAATGGAAATTGAAGTTTTGCTGCGTTTGGGCGAAGGCGCTTACGATGGGTGTTATAGGGATGAAGGGATGGTCTTCTTGTGCTCGAAGTCTTCGGACTCCATTATGCGTGTCTGAACAACGATACAAAAAAGTTTCGCATTGTGGCCTCTGTATAAGGCGGAAGAAGTCTATGTAGAGGCTCAGAAAAGAAACCCGTTGGACCCATCGGGGAATTACAAGGCCAATCGGAGGAAATTTGTCTCTATACGTCCGTGATATCAGCCTTCCGACCCATATTTCCACGCTGCGAGTAGTCATCATCATATATCCCGTTTTCCATATCTCATGTCATCTCCCCACCTACCTATCATCACTTTCCGCAAACGCCGACCTCGCTCACTGGTTCTTCCTCCGTCGTTTCCCCCTCCCATAATCTTCCTCCTGCTCCTCCGGCGCATCCTCCACCGTGACCGCCGGGCTCGCCACCTCACTGCTCCCCAGCGTCTCAACCCCACTGCCTCTCTCCGAGCGCTCATCCGCCGCGCCATCATACCCACCCATCTTCGCTAGACCGCCGTCCGCATCACCCGTGGCAGCGGTCCCGAAATCAAAGTCCGGGATTTCGCCATTGGTGAAGTCCAGCTCCTCAGTGCCTTGGTCGTTAAAGTAATCACCGCTGTTGAAGATGGAGTCGATATCCAGCAAAGAATCCGAGCCGTTGTACTGCCCTTCCCCGCCCATCCCGGGAATACTTCCGCTGGGACTCAGCGGCGCCAGGCTCTGCGTTAGGTTTCCGACTTTCTGCTCTTGGTCCTTGATGGCGTTGCCTAGGAACTCGAGCTGCTCGCGAGTCAAGTCGAATTGATTCGTCTCCGGCAGCTGTGGAGGGTTCGGGGACGCCAGCGCGTTGTTATCGTTGCCACTCTCGGCGCTGGAACCGGCCATGAGTTGGAGCACGTTGTTACGCTGGTTGGGGGTGAGCGGAGTTTTGCCATCAGCGGTTTGTAGGTGGGATAGCGCTTCAGGGAAGTCCATGCGGGTACCAGGGGGAAAGGTGTTTTGGGCGTTGTGAGAGTTGATGAGGGACATAATGTCTGCTTCGGGTTGCTGCTGCTCTGAAGCGGCGCCGTTCTTGGAGGCCCGCAGTTTTGGAGATTGAGAAGAGCGATTGGAAGTAGCGGGGGAATGGATTTCCTGGATGTGAGGGGAATGGGCGTCTGGACCGCTTTGTTGCGAGAAAGGTGGTTGTTGAGCGGCGTTGGGAGAGAGATACGGCGGTGGTTGGGCGTTGGGTGTCGCTGCTGTAGAGTTGTTGCCTGACGGGGGCGCTTTCAGGAGCAACGGCTGCCTCTTGAACAACGGCTGGGTTTGATTGACATTGTGTTCATTAAAGTCGCCCATATCGACCACACTACCTTGTTGCTGTGCGTCCTGTGGGAAAGAGCCTGCAAGCACATTGCCAAAGTTCTGCACGCCCTGGCCTTCGGAGAGGCTCCGATTATACACCGTAGCAAGGAAGGTTAACATAGCATTGATAGAGTTTTCATGCCTATCGTGTAAGGTTTGGTAGGCTTGTGCTCGACGCTCATTCTCTCGCGCCATCTGCTGAAGTACTTCCGAGATCACTTTCTGGTTCTTTCGAACCTCGGCGAGTTCCTGGTGTATGGCTGCCAATTCATCTTGGGAAGGGGTGACACCCCTGCCAGAATTACCTCTATTGGCATTGCCGATTAACAATGGCTGTTGACCACTTCTCTGGGCTGCAGTATTATCTTGTCCACGGCTCGGAGGCGCGGGGCTGTCGATGTCATACGGTTCGTCACCATCGTCTTCCATGTTTGCATCGTCCTGCTTGGATCTTGTGACTGCTTTGCCAGAGCCTTTGCCTTGAGGGTTTTTTGGCTTCTGGATCAGCCAGAGCAGGTTACTTCGACCGCGTCGAAAATAAGGATGGTAGTACTCGGAAGGGCTCTTGTCTTTCCTCTCGCTTGCGCGCATTGAATTGTCCGAAAGCCCCACCTTCTTATGAAAGCCATACATGTTGAGTTGTCGGACGAAGGACGCATAGTTCTTGTGCTTGAAGAGTTCAGGTATCAGGGTCCTAGCGAACTCGTCCTCATCTACGACGATGAACGAGTCGCCCTTATCTGACCAGCGAATGAGTTCCGTGTTTCGATCCTCGTCGAGGAAACTACATGAAGTCAGCCTAGCCCAGGGTTTCGTAGATCCTGGACATCTTACCTGCTCAGCTTCTGGACGAATGGTGGGATTTGCTTTCGCTTTGCCTGCGTTTCCCTCTTCGCTACATCCGCTTTTCGATCTAAATCGTCGTCCTGATTGAGCAAAGCACCACTGGCAGGCTGTCCTACACCATCCACCGGGACTGGCCATGTTCCGTTGTTTAAACCATTGTAATCGGCCCTCGGCACTAGTTGCTGACTTGTAGACCTCGTAGCGAGCTGATCCGAAGGCGTAATGGGCAATCCGTGCGAATGGCGCAATTCGTTGTAAGGACTCGATTCATAGCTGTTCGAAGGATCCGGATATGAGTTTTGATTCTGCGGAGGCCATTGCAAGTACTGATTCGTAGCCATTGGGCTTGCCCCAGTGTTCTGTGTGATACCGGCAGTATTATGATTGGTGGAGGGAGCAGTGTCGAGAGGAGACGATCCTGGCGCGGGGCGTTTCCTCGTACGCACTTGCGACATCGACATGTAGGCCTTCGCTGGCTGACCAGCAAAATGTTGAGATATAGTAGTCTCCCAGTACAAGCTGTCAGGTTGCCTAGGGGCTCGGTAGTTGACTCTAGCTTCTTGGAGCTCGGGACCAAAACCGGTAGTGCCGGGGCTGAATCAGTAGCCTCGGTCTCAACTGAAGCTGTTTGTTGGTGATCATGAGCTCCACGACAATGGTAAAGAGGAGGGCCAGGATGGCGCTAGTATGGAAAGTGAATGGCAGTGTGAAGAAGAGGGCTATAGCAGCCCGCTGATAGAGATGGAGGGGTCCCGGCCAATACTGAAGTGCCTGGTTCGCACTCGAGCTTTTGCAGCTTTCAAGAGCAGTGTCTAGGATTATTCTAGAGCGCTGGAGGACTGTAGAAGGTGGTGTTCCGGAGCTGTAGAAGGCTGCAGCATATTTATCGCAGGATAGTCATTAAGCGTCAATTGCTGCAGCGCATAGAGGAGAACAGAACTTTACAGTACAGCTCAAGAATAAATGGAACTGTCAAGCAGCACAACACTTGATAGAATGCGACAGTGATGTCGTTGAGTACCGGAAAGCTTTATGACAGACGGGAGCATGATCCGAGGTGTTTCATTCGGACAAGCGTCATGGCTGCCTTCCGATTGGTTGTGCACCCGCGACGCGCTTATGGAAGTACCATCCATATGTGTACATGTAGTCAATTTGTCTCTGCAGAATATAGACTAATCTATGTAACTTCATTGCTCTAATTGACATACATTCTTCAGGAATGATGCTTCTGCTGTTTGCTATAATAGATGAAAATGGGCAGGTCCTATCGAGCATGTATCTCGCACAATGAAGACAGAGTGACATAGCTGCTCGGACTCTGGGACAGGCACTTTAGCTTACATGCTGCATCTGCTTTCGTCCGATCTGTATTCAGTCCTTGCCATTCGATCAGAATTCCGTTCCTAGAGATGTCCCGCCGACGATCGATTGATAGTTCGTCTTATTCATCGGCCAATCTTACTCATTTTCCACATTCTCTGAGCATGGTTCCTCTAGGCACAGCTATGCAAGATCCGAGACTAAGCTAGACCCTCCCTTCGCCACTGGTCCTGTATCATGAGTTTCTTAGCAGGAAGGAGATAAAGGAGCCCTCCCCATTGAGGGACTCTTGTTTGAGCACTCTGACGAAGATACGGTAAGACTGGAACCAGATCGAAACCATAGCTTTGGTGCTTTGAGTGTGTGACTCTGTCCCAGACAGGGATATCGGGGGGCTTATCGCTAACTGTAATTCTTAACGCAGCCAGGGACAACGCCAGAAGAGAACATACCAATCCAGCATGTATATACTTGAAAGTATTGAGGACGGGCTCTCTTAGTATAGGTAGCACAGCAGCACACTGCAGGCAAAAAAAGGGTGAAGCTCATCTGTCAAGCCCTCCTTCAACCGCAACACATCCTACGGTCGTTACACTCCTCAACCTATACAGGAAAGGTTCACAGCTCAAAAAACAAAAGACATGAGAGAACATACCTTCTTTGGGGGAGCTCGATACGGTACTTGAATTCAAGTCCCGCTTACCATGGCGGCCGGTCGCTCGATGCGCTCGGGGTCCCCATATCCGTCCTCAGTTGGCCAAGGTGAGGGAAATGCACTCGCTCGGGTTCGAACCATGGCCTCAAAGGACCCTTTAGCTCCACAAACTTGATGTTCAAGTTTGGGTCTTAAGTGGTCCCGCGGTTCGAACCCCGTTGAACTACGTAGACGGTTAGTGGGATAAAGCTCATTCTGAAGGATTATAACGTCAAATAAGCAGCCGGCGGAATGACGAGCGACTTTCACACCAAGCCACACTTCTATCGTAGGGTGGGCAAAAAGGAGACTCGAATCGATCTCAGTCAAAGGAGAGGTATCATCTTTGCAGTACCTGATTGGATCTTCTCGATGCAGCTGTCCCCAGCGCATTCTATTTGTATTCCAATCCTCACCCTCCTAGACCTATTGGGCTTGGGGAAACCCTACTTCAAACGAACTTGCTGTTATCCCCAATGTACGCCCGGCCTGTCCTCCGAGTCCTTCTAATATATCATACTTCTTGTCTCAGTGGTTTTCATGTGCTTGAATCTTTTCGTCGTTTTCCTTATCCCTATCGCTCCTCTCACCATCACGCAGCGTACAAGCCAATTCCCAGAACCTTGTTTCATCTCCAAGCTACCATAAAGAGTGCAGCGTTCCCGAGAAAGCTCACTAGCAAACGTCTTATTTCGCATCAAGGATGGCCCCTCAAATATGCCATACCTTTGCTCGATATCGTCTGCTACTCAAACAAGTCACCAGCTCTCACAATTCGATATCGCAAGTAGGTCTCTAGAAGGGTCGTGCATTACCAAGAAGGTTCAAGCATCTCTCCAGCTTCCCCAGGTTCATCCTTCACCAGCACCACTTCATCCCTCAAATTCCCCTCAACTTCAATTTCAGCGGGCCGTTATTCGACCGAGGCATGCAAAGCGCATCCCACGGTGTCCAAAAACGTGAACTCCTCCTCCACCTATGCAGCACATCTCTCACGAGCACCCTCATCCCCCAACCCACAATCCATACACCACTCCCTCCCCACAAACCACTCCCCCCCAACACCTGAAACAAATCCACCCTCCACCCCATCCGCCTCATCAACCTCGCCCCCATCATGTGGGCAACCATCACAACCACCGAGGAGCTTACCTTCACCACACCAACCTCCACTCCAGAGCCAACCCCCCTCTCCACCACCTCCTCATCCCCTTCTCCAACCGCACCCACCACCTCCCTCTCTACCATTACCACCACAACCTCCACCGACCCCTGCGACTCCAACCCCCTCCTCTCTGCCCTCTCCCGCTCCCTCCCCGCCGCCGCAACATTCTGCCCCTCCTACCTCCTCTCCCCCCCTTCCGCCACCATCCCCCCCTTCATAAACAGCTACAACGCCAGCGAAATCAGCAACGCATGCGCTTGTCTCAAGATCCCAGCCGCGACGTCTGGAACCGTTGGAGCCGCGGTGGCGGTGGGAGGGTTGGGAGGGCAAGCAGGAGGGCTGGGAGCGCAAGATGGGGGCATAGGAAGGCAGGAAGGAGGGATGAAGATGGGGCTGGTGGCTGTGTTGGTGGTTGCGCCGCTGGCGGTGCTGGGGCTGGGGGTGGGGGTGATTTGTGAGTATGGTGCTGTTTCTTTAGATCTTAGTAAGCCTCTTCGGCTGTGGGGGATGGGTGTGCTGATGCGGGAGATAGGGTGGAGGATGAAGAAGCCGGTGGGGGCGAAGGAGGAGATGCGGATGCTGGGGGAGTGAGCTGGGGATGGTGGGGTGGGGTGGGGTTAGGGATCAGTGAGAGCGAGATGGTGGAGAATGTGTTTTTGGGCAAAGCGTTTTTTTTGAGGGGTGGTGGAGAGGCGAGAGGAAGAGTGGGGATGCACTAGCGATGGAGTGGGACAATCGATTTGTATTCTATCTATGCCTGAGTTGAATCAAGTTTGCGGCTTATGAGACACAATCTGAAGTCATGTATAACGTCAGTACAGAGCGCTCCTAGCTAGACACCAAACCACCAACTCAGTCCGCTCCATATAAGTCAGCGTCATCCACAGCTTCCACAGAGTCATCCTCTGCCCTCTCCTCTCCATCGTCACTCGCATTCCGTTCCGCAGCCTCCCAGTCCTCACCCATCTCCTCCACCCACTCCACACTCCACTCAGCATACGTAGCGAGCCAGCTCTCGATCGCATTCTCCTCGTCAACAGTCCGCATGTGTTCTGCGGAGAGGATGGCGATGTGCATCAGAGCGATGAGACTGGGCGTTAGAGAGACCATCGACGGCGTGGCACTCCCGTTGTATAGCTCACTTTCACCCACCGACACGTGATAGCCGCTGTCGGGCCTCATCTCGCCAATGCCGCTATCACTACTCGGATATGCGGCATATATGTCGGTAGGTGGGTTGGCAGCGGTGCCATGGTGGTCCTCAGTGCCATTATCGTCCTCGGTGCCATCATCGTCCTCGTGGTGGATGGCTGAGAAGTCGGTGAAGGGATCGTCAAGGGTAGTGGGAGTGAAGTTGACGTTGCTTTGGCGATAAAGCGTCACCATGGATGTTTGCGACGTGCAGGACTCGGTCGACATCGATTGCATCCTGGTATGCCGAGCGGTGCCGGGAAGAGACAGCGGCGACACGTTGTCAGATGGCGCTGGAGGAGGAGTAGTGTCTGCCAACCCAGGGCTTTGAGGCGGCTCTGAACGCGGATGAGTCTCGATGAATCTTGTATCCTGTGTGTATCTGAATGGAGACCGGCTTCTAATGTCGACGTCTCGTCCATGGTGGCACGGTTGAGCTTGAGCCTGAGCTCTCGCTACCGCTCTGGCTTTCCGATGGTAGCGGAGGCTAAGCCATACGAGCAAGACCACGGGAAGAGCGACCGCTAAGCAGACGATAGCGACAATCTTGTCAACCCACGGGTATGGGAGAACTAGGGTCTGTGCGGGCGTGGTGGGAAGCGTAGTCGGAGGAGGGGGGTAAGGTGCCATATTGAGGAATGGGAAGTTATAAGCCTCTAGTCAGGCTGAATGTTTGATGCTTGTAGCTGACTTACGATATGTGCATTGCAGTAACGATGGTTCGAAGACGATCTTATATATAGAATATGTGCAAATGCGAGATCTGTTCAAGAGAGAATCTTCCTTGCCATGATTAACAGTTGCTGCATCTGGTGCTTCTAACTGCCAAGATTCCCAGTTGAGCAATACTCTGGTGGAAATTCTTGGAAATTTGCTCAAGCCACTGTTGCCATGAGCATATTTTTCAGCTTTGAAACCAGAAGCAGGGTAGAGGGAATTACAAACCCTGTGGAACTACAAACACCATTGTGATGTCAACAATGATACTTTGGTTGGACGGAAAATGAAGTCAAGAGAAAATTGCGGCAACAGTATGAATTTTCATTGAGAACATTATATAGTATAAATTATGTGGGAAGAAGCGTCAAGGATCATGACAGTCAAGAAGACTCAACATGTGTAGTCCGAGTAGATTCGAAAGAAAAAGGAAGCAGACTGATGAAGCCAGTGTCGTAGAAGTTGAAAATTCGACGGGGAACATATCAGAGCAGCGCAAGGTAATCGTGAACCACTTTGACTTTGACGTTTTCTCACCAGCCAGCGTTTACCTCAATCAGTGCCACAAGGTTCTAGGAACGAGGCAGAAGAAGTACATTGATCTGCCTATCAATGTACTTAGAGGTCTTTCTTTCGACATTGACGTGTTGTCTTAGCAATCACACTGAGCCAATTTTGGGCCAGTCTCGTTTCCTAAAGTAGCTATGGTCATGATACTGCCAATATGAGTTCACCCGATCATTTGAAAAAGGTATCTGATGTTGTGAGTCAAGCTCCACACCCAATGATGCTCCATGTGCCCGTACGGTGCACTCTCAAGGATTGATCGAGTATAGGAAGATGTTTAGATCAGTGTGCTGACCATGGTGCTGGGATAGATGGCTGAGTAACTGGGATGTTTGGACGAGTATCCCCTTTTGCCTCAAGTCTTCACTGTTTCTCTGGTCCATCGTGATGCTCACTGCGTTCTTCTCATGACTGCCATTATATGACTGCACAACTTATTGCCACCAGATGGGTACGGAATGCTGAGCGCGGAGCTACTTATAGTATATCTCAACCTGGCAAATGTAATGATGACGAGGGGGAGCATTTAGCCTCATAACAACGGATATTCAGCGTGCTCGAAAGCAGAACCATCGTATAATCTGGCATTATACCCAATGTTGCAAATTGTTGGTGATTCTTTCACGAGAGAGAGAGAGGCTGAAAGGGTCAATGGATCATAGCGGGGATCGCCTACTTTAGATTCTTGGCGCCAAGCCCGCTCTTGAACCACCTTAATGTACGTGCAGTCAGTTACTCTACTCAAGGTCAAGCTCCAGGAACGAGTAGGGGCGTGCATCAAGATGGTTTCCTCCCTGCCACCGCTGTGGCCACAGGATGTGTGCTTTCCCAACAGTCAATCAAATGATTGTGACCACTGACCTGTTTTCTCAAGCCACATTCCCTCTACTACCCCTCCCTTAGCACTCACCACGCCCATCACTCCCTCAATCAACAACATCCTCCCGTACCTCACGCACCTGGGCGACCTCAACATCTCGGTGCCCACCCTCCGACTCGTACCTTCCTTTCCGTTCTTCGGGCAGACGAAAATGCAGTCATCAATCGCAAAGCCAACATCCGGCGCTTTGGCGCTGGTTGGCTGCGTCCACCAGGCATCCCCAAGACCCTTCAAGGCATGGCCGACGAACGGGCCGAGCGCGAGGAGCAGGATAGTGCCGCCCAAAGAGAGTTTGTATTAGCTGAAGCACAAGCCGCGGCCGAAGCGGAGGCACTCGAACGGGAACAACAAGGCATGGCCACGGGCGAAGGGGGGGAAGAACTGGAGAGGGATCTGGATGATGACGTGCCTGATGCAGATGAAGAAGATGAGATGGGCGATGATTGGGTCGATGATGAGCAGGACATCGATGATGATGGCTTGCTACCTGGGATGGAGAATGAGGGCGAGGGCGATTACGGGGATGACGGCGGGCGGCGGGATCTGGATGCTGATGTGCCAGAAGCGGGAAGCTATCAGCATACGGACACAGAGGCTGAGGACGAGACTAGCGACGACGGGCCGTTGCCCACCCCTGCTTTCCGAGAGGTGGGCAATACAGGAGGAGGAGTGCTAGGCAGTTCTGTGTTTGGGAGTAGTCCAGCTGTGAGGGTGCAGAGGGGCATGAGGAGGAGCGGTGGAGGTGCGCGCAGGAGTGAGAATTAGATATCGAGTATCTTACCTTGATGTTCGTGTATCAAACGGCGAGGCTTCTCGATACTGCTGAAGGGAGACGTCACTTGCATCCCTCGTACTGCGAGTTCTGTATAAGCATGACTAATTGTTGTTTCACTTTGGTACCTCAATTGACGTCCTACACCACACGTATCCAGTAAACATTGTTGTTCTATGTGGCTCGTTTTGATCCTCGACGAAAGGTGCGACAGTCCTATCAGCAAGGACAGACGAATGCTTCAGCCCGATCAAAAACATTGCTGTTGTGCGTATGCCAAGCCTACGTCTCTCAACGTCGACGCCTCTGGGTACAGTCGATTGATCTGTATTCAGACGCATCCTCTCGTCCGTTCTGTACTGTCGAGAACATGGGCTGCCCACGGGGCGTCAAGGATGCCGCTGGTCCGGCATTGGCGGCATTCGACGCCCTTGAACGCTCTCCAAAAATGAATCACACAGTACCTTAGCTTACTGTATACTTTACCGTTCACGTTGAGCTTGCATGAGAACTCTCGCCCTGTACACATCGTTTGCTGGTCCTCTCCGCTCGCCAGTTGCGGAGTCGAAGCCTATCACGTGCGGGTTACCGACCCCGCCGAAGCGCGACTGACGGCAGGCAAGAGAAAGTAAGATAGTTGGCTGAAGGCGATGCGGTACGTTGAAGTGCATAACTTTCCCAATACCTGGATCCAATTGCAGACCTCCGTCGCATCGTAAGCTTCGTTCTTGTCTCCTTTGGCCCAGAGCATCCCCTTCCATCCCTCACATGCTCTGAGCTTCTCCACCGGGCAAGGCATAGATAAGTCCCTCCACTGCTTGGAACAGTTTCAATGCACCTCTTCTGTCCAGTCGTTCATTGCCCTGATCTAGATATTGTTTGACGACTTTCAATGCCTTCCTACTGTCTGCAGGATTGCCACTACTTCTACCGTAGCGCACTGAAACTGCTCAACATCCCCACCTTTGTCTGCTTATTGTATACGTAACTAAGCATCGACAACAATGACAGTACATACCTTCACCATGCCTAAGTCCCTCAACGAGAGCCTGGCCAGCTCTCAGCCCCCAATGAACGAGACAGATCGCTCTTCTGCTGTTCAATCACAACGAGTGCACTCGCCCCCAGAGCGAGAGCCTTTGGCCTCGCATAAAGCTGACTGTAAGCCTGGGGTCACATATGCGTCGCAAGACAAGCTTCAAAAGCTTCCTATCCCGGAGCTCGAGAGTACCTGCGAAAAGTACAAGGATGCCTTAAAGCCGCTTCAGAGTAGTCGAGAGCAGGCGGACACTGCTGTTGCTGTAGCCGACTTTCTAAAGAGTGACGGGCCGGAGCTGCAATCCAGACTCAAGAAATACGCTAGGGGCAAGACCAGTTATATCGAGCAGTTCTGTACGTCCCAAACACGGTACATCTCCGCGCCACGGCTGATCAAGCTTAGGGTACGACTCTTACCTCAACTTCGATAATTCTGTCGTCCTGAACCTGAACCCCTTCTTCCTGCTCGAGGATGATCCTACACCGGCGCGAAACAACCAAGTCACCAGGGCTGCCTCCCTCGTCAACTCGGCGCTCTCGTTCGTACGTGCTGTGCGCAAGGAAGAGCTGCCGCCAGATACGCTTCGAGGCAAGCCGTTAGACATGTATCAGTACTCCCGACTTTTTGGCACAGCAAGAGTGCCAACAGAGAATGGCTGTCAAATTGCTCAAGATTCGGGGTCGAAGCATCTCGTTGTATTGTGCAAGGGACAATTCTACTGGTTTGATGCGTTAGATGATGCTAGTGATCTAATCATGACCGAGAAAGATATGGCTATAAATCTACAAGTCATTGTTGACGATGCTGAGGAGACACCGATACATGAGGCCGCCAAAGGCGCGCTGGGAGTTCTGAGTACGGAGAACCGAAAGATCTGGGCTGGCTTAAGAGACCTCTTGACGCGCGACGAAGACTCCAACAACGCTGAGTGTCTTGGTATCGTGGACTCTGCGCTTTTCATTCTGTGCCTGGATTATACGGAGCCCAAAACTCCAGCTGAACTGTGTGGCAACATGCTTTGTGGGACCAGCGAGGTTGTGAAAGGGGTTCAGATTGGTACTTGCACAAATCGATGGTATGACAAGATGCAGATCATTGTCTGCAAGAACGGTAGTGCGGGCATCAATTTCGAACATACGGGAGTGGATGGACACACTGTACTACGAATGGCATCTGACGTGTATACTGACACCATCTTAAGATTTGCAAAGAGCATTAATGGAAAAGCTCCCAGTCTTTGGACTTCGGAAAGCCCCGACCCGTCGAAGAGAGATCCGGACAGCTTTGGCGACGTCAGCACGATTCCACACAAGCTGGAATGGGACATGTTGCCTGAGCTTAGTACAGCGTTACGTTTTGCAGAATCGCGACTCGCTGATTTGATCCAGCAAAACGAGTTCCAAACCCTAGAGTTCTCCGGCTACGGCAAGAATTTCATGACTTCTATGGGATTTTCGCCGGATGCTTTTGTGCAATTAGCTTTTCAAGCGGCCTACTACGGATTGTATGGCCGCCTGGAAAACGTATATGAGCCGGCGATGACCAAGGTTTTCCTACATGGGCGAACGGAAGCTGTACGGGCTGTCACCCCTGAGAGCGTCGACTTCGTCCAAACTTTCTGGGCTGAGAACCCGGCACAGCGCAAAGTCGATTCTCTGAAGAAAGCGACACAGAAACACACTGCTATCACAAAAGAATGTGCTAAGGCTCTCGGTCAAGATAGGCATATGTATGCGCTTTACTCTGTATGGCAACGTGCCGTCGACGAGGAAGGCGCAGAAGCTGCTTCAAGCACTGGGATGAGTTCAAACGGCTACACATCCCCCGTGGAAGGTATGTCAGATGGAGATACTGGATCACCACGCGGGCCAAACTCAGGCATGCCTGCTGAATCGAATGGGTCCCCAAACGGTCGTGCTCCCTCACAATCTATGCCTGCTATCTTCGCGGATGCTGGCTGGGACAAAATCAATAACACGGTTCTCAGTACCTCCAATTGCGGCAATCCTGCTTTGAGACAATTTGGCTTCGGTCCTACTTCTGGCGAGGGTTTTGGTATTGGCTATATCATCAAAGACGACAGTGTCAGTATATGCGCTAGCAGCAAGCACCGGCAGACGAAGCGGTTCGTTGACAGCATCGAAAGCTACTTCTTGGAGATCAGAAGAGTCTTGAGGGCAGTGAACAAATGCCATAGCCCAAGAGCAAGCCGAGTTAGGGAAGCGGAGGAGAGGCCGGAGAAGACTACGAATAAAGGGGGCCGAGCCATCAAGGGTGGGGCTGACGACGTGATCGATGACAAAGGGGCAGAGGACGACGACGATGGGCTTGGTGGTTGTGAGTACTCTACTTTGTTGTTCATGGCTGTTGTAGTGGCTAATCAGTTTCCAGATGGATTCTTTGACGCGGGCATGCTGTTGCAAGCGCTCAAGGCAAGTCAGGAAGCCGAGCGTCCAAGTGAGATGGCAGCGGGGCAGGCAAGGAAGGCCGTGGGAAAGAAGCTTAGGCTGAGTGAATATTAAGGATGCATTGTAACATTCCTGACTGTCGAATATGTAGTGAATGCTCATCCGATTCCGAGGGCTGGTACATATGGCATTCAGTAGCAGTTTTTAGCTTATTACGATTTGCGATCCATGACTGACCAAAGGTCATTGTGCACGACTTTTAACACGTATCATCTGCCCTGCAATCTGATGTTGCCCGTCCACGAGTCGCACAAATGTCACGCTGAAAGTCCGAGGTCACGGGACGTCCTCGGCTGAACTCCGGCCTTGACTTGAAAGGCTCCGAAACATCGAGGTATCCGATTTCAAAGACCACACGCTCGATCTCTACCTGGACTTCGCATCTTCCTCTACAATTACTCCAGCGCCCTACCCCCTTCGAAAAAGGCTGCTGCAAGGAAAAGTCTACCCTGAAAGCAGTCACCGCCCATACATCCTTCCCTTACCGTGAACATGAATCCTGAGTAGTAGGTCACTTGCCATTCCCTGACCATCAGCTTCTACTGATGATGGCGAATATAGAGTACCCGCAAACTATTTCAATCAGCAATCTCTTAGCACTTGTTATCAGCAGCTGTTTTAGCAGATTACGCCGATGTTATCCTGCTTGTTACTAAGCCCCTTCTGCTCAGATACGACTACCTCTTCAAGCTGCTCCTGATCGGCGACTCCGGAGTCGGAAAGTCTTGCTTGCTGCTTCGATTCGCCGACGACACATACACCGAAAGCTACATATCAACCATCGGTGTGGATTTCGTATGACACCTGCTGCGGCGAGGCTTGCACGCGAATCGTTACTGATGTGTTCAGAAAATCCGCACAATCGAGCTCGATGGCAAGACTGTAAAGCTTCAGATCGTACGTATACTCATCATGGCTATAGATTTCTAGTTTGGATATTAGGCTTATTACGATAATAGTGGGATACGGCAGGCCAAGAGAGATTCCGAACCATCACATCATCCTACTATCGAGGTGCCCATGGTATCTGTGTTGTGTATGACGTGACGGATATGGACTCGTTCAACAACGTCAAGCAGTGGCTGCAGGAAATCGATCGCTACGCTACAGAGGGTGTCAACAAGCTACTTGTCGGAAACAAGAGCGATATGTCGGACAAGAAAGTCGTCGACTACACCGTCGCAAAGGTATTCCCTTTTGCGCAGCTAAAGGCTGCCAGCTCTCCGCTCAGGACGCTGACATGTGGATTCAGGAATTTGCTGACAGCTTGGGCATTCCATTCCTGGAAACATCGGCCAAGAATGCCTCCAACGTCGAACAAGCCTTCCTAACCATGGCCCGCCAGATCAAGGAGCGAATGGGAACTACAACGGTCAACAACAAGCCTACGGTACAAGTTGGACAAGGTCAAGGTGTGCAGTCAGGTTCAGCCGGTGGTTGTTGTTAGGCGGAAGCTTCGTAGGTGGAGGAGGGACAAATTGCATGTATCAGCACAAGCGGATTGCGCTCGTCGATCCAACTGCGAACGACTCGCGATAGGTCGACGGGGACGAGGTACACATTGCTTTATCTTGCGTCTTTCGGAAGGTCACGCGTGCGTTAGAGGAGCATGTCTCATTCTCTCTCCACGGACATTTGGATGGGTGCAAGGTCGTCACTAATGGAAGCTATTGCTTGCGGTCTCTTCACAGTGTCTGGTCACGGAAGTCTCGGGTGCTGCAGGCGTCAAGTACTCTATCTCACTCGTTCCCAAACCCTCGATATTCTTCCTGGTCTTGATACTTGTCACAAGGTGCCACTTCAAGGGTACACAGATTGATCAGCGTGATACTCACATTCGCATGTGCAATCGTGTCTCTTGCTCACAATAAAGTATTTAAGCGATTCCCCTGGTCAATTGATCATCTGGAGAACCAACCCTAAAGCAACCCTACCGTGAATTGAACCGCAGAACCTGAGGTACCAACCGGCTCCTGTAATATGTTTCGTTGAGCACACTGCTGCCGCACTACTTCCTCCCAAGGGATTTCTTCACAATGAGTGCGCTCTACAACCTCGAGCCGCAACCCACCGCTCAAGTCCTTCTCACCACCACCGCAGGCGACATCCTCCTCGAACTCTTCGCCAAACAAACCCCCCTCACGTCCCGCAACTTCCTCCAGCTCTGCCTCGATGGCTACTACAATAACACCATCTTCCACCGGCTGGTTTCCGGCTTCGTGATCCAAGGCGGTGACCCCACCGGCACTGGCGAAGGCGGCGAAGCCATCTACCCTGGCGGCCTGTTCGAAGATGAATTCCACAGCAGGCTTAAGTTCAATCGGAGGGGCCTGTTGGGGATGGCCAATGGGGGGCAGAAGAACGATAATGGGAGTCAATTCTTCCTGACGTTGGGACCGACGCCAGAGTTGGAGGGGAGGAATACGATGTTTGGACGGGTAGTGGGGGATACTTTATATAATGTTCTTAGGATGGGGGAGGCGGATCTGGAGAGAGAAGGGAGTGAGAGACCAATGTACCCTACGAAGGTGACGGGGGCACAGATTTTGGTGAATCCGTTTGAGGATATGGTGAGGACGGAGAGGAAGGCTAGGCAAACAGCGAAGGAGGTGGGGAAGATCGCACAGAGGGGAAAGAAGACGGGGAAGAAGAAGGGCAACAAGACGCTTCTAAGTTTCGCGGCTGAGGAGAATGGTGAAGAGGAGGCGCCTGTGGTGAGGAAGGAGAAGTTCAACACCAAGCTTGTCAGTGGTGGCGAGCAGAACGGATATAGTGCAAGCGCAAATGGTTCAGCAAAGCTTGTCAGCAAGCCTTTCGAGAAGGCTGTTCGTCGCAGAACCTCCAAGTCGCCCACACCACCCCCACATATAATGCAGGACAACCACGAACAACTTCCGCTACCCAAGGACGAGGAGCCTGAGCGCTCAGCTACTAACTCTCCGGAGCTTGAAATTGTGGGCAAGGTTTCTAGTCTACTGGAACGAACGAATGTTCAGATTGCAGAGATGAAAGCTTCGATGAAACGTACAGTCGCTGCACCGGCACCCGAACGTCGCAAGAAGTCCGCTCTTGAAGCTATGATACCTGAGACCTCAGTTCGTGGGCGCAAGAGGAAGCCTGGAGGTAACACAGATGCGCACAGCAAAGACATCCTTGATGCCTTCCGCGCCCGCCTCGAACAAGCAGCAGCCGAACCATCCCCAGCGCCAACAGCAGGACCAGCGGTCGATAGACCCACCTCCGTCGAAATTAATAGTACAGAAGAAGCGGTCAACGAAGAGGAAGCTGTGTGCAATCTCCACTTCATCGTCAATTGCCAGTCTTGCAAATCGTGGGATGCTCAAGATGCCGAAGCTGGGGCCGTCGTGGATGACAGGGGCTGGATGTCGCATGCACTGACCTTTGAGAAAGATCGACTAGGCAAGGATCTAAGCTGGAAAAAGAAGAACGAGGAAATGATTACTATCGATTCGAGAGAGAAAGCGAAAGATATCAGGGAGGAGCAAAGAGCAAAGAAGAAGGCGAAGCTTACTGGTGATGCTGGACGGGCTTGGGATCAGGACAGGGACAGTAAAGGCGTAGTTTGAGAACAAAAACTTACTTTCAGCCATTGATGCTGATTCATAGATGCCTCAATCAGCCGCGGCATTGAAGGTGCTTACTCTGCGTTAGGCGACCTAGGCTATGAGGCTGCGCTTGCCCGCAGTCAACAGTCTCCAGCTCAGTCACAGAACCGTTCTCGGGCAGAAGTAGCTTCAACGGCAAGTCGACCTTCCTTATCATCCTGGGGTACTACCACTCACTTGTATCGATCCGCGCAGTCGAACGAGGATGGGTGACCCGAACAGACCGAATTCCACCCTGAAGAGCGATATCTCTGGCAACCGAACACCATCTACCAAATCATTTCATAACAGCAACGTTCGTACAGAACCGGACGATGACACGCGCTCTGCGTCACCGTCTCGCTGGAAGGGGGACGATTCCGACGACGAGCCGCTACCGAGTGGGTGGGAATCGTCAATTCCAGAGGATGGAATAGAGTGTTACATCGACCATAATACTCGAATCACCACCTGGCACCACCCGTTACAATATCCTACACCCCTTCGTCCCGACAGTGACGCAGTGGATATTGACCTTCCCACAGGCTGGGAGGTGCGCGAAAATACCAATGGCCAGATTTACTATGTCGATCACAACACGAGGACTACAAGCTGGCTTCGACCGCGAAAAGACGTGCAGGAAACAATGCAGCTTCTACCAGTGGGCTGGGAGAGAAGGCAGACGAAGGAGGGAAGGCCCTACTTCCTGGACCACAATGCTAGAACGACGACTTGGGTTCCTCCTTGGCAGACAGAGGCTCAGGAAGATGTTCAGGAAAAGCCTCAGACGCAGCATCCGAGTTCGGGCGAATATATCGAGGTCAAGCCAGGGATAAACACCGAAGACATCGATAGCAAGACTACAGCCAGCTTGGAGGGGGATAGGTGGAAAGTGATCCCACAGCTCTAAGATGCCAGCAAGCTACAATAGGATTATTGCTCAGCATCTACGTCTGCTCTCCCTTTTTCCCAAGCGTCTCTGTAAACCTCATTTATCATACCATGATATCTCTTTCAGTGTCAGTGTCACTCATGCTATAAGGTTTACCATCTTTCCAAAGCGGCCCACATTCCGCTCATGCAATATTGTCACGGTCAAGCTCTATCCAATATATCTGGCAAGGTGCCCTATTTGGGGAGCATATCCCGTGGCACTATCGAAAAACGTTTCGGCAACCTAGCGATGGTTTGGCCGACCAGTGATGACCCATTGCTGAGGAGGGAAACTACCAAAGTGTACCACGCACTCGTTTGATACCGATAGAGAGCCCTGGAAACTCACCCATTATGGTTTTCCTGCCAACGCATCAGATTGCTAGTAGTACCCTAACACGATCGCTCTTTCATTGCCCAAGTCTGCTCTGATCCTTTATGCTTATAGCCCCGAGCGGCTGGCATGCATCAAGCAACGGAGTGATCGTTTCAGTGTCCTCGAGAATGCCACCTGGGAAAAACGCACTACACCAGAGGCCTTATATCTCTGATCCCTAGGCGCTATGTGGCCAAACCATATAACACTCGGCCCAGCAGCCTTGCTCACATTGCCCATCGAAACTTTAGCGATGTGCGAGTTTTTGCTGCACCATCTACGGAATGATTCCACAATCTCTAGGCTTCAGGATGAGTGGCACCACCCTCTCATCTCTGGACCACCTGTTTCCTTCTTCAACGCAATATACCAGGATGTTTTACCCATCGACGAAATGAACACCGCTTTCCAGATAATGATCGTCTCCGGACAGGCATCAGCTAATCAGGACCACTCCACCGCTGGTGAGAATAACGACGGCATATAGAATACCTTCTGGCAGGCACACACTAGCGTCCTTCATGCAGTACTACTCTGGCCCCTCGCTGGCTCTCGTCTGTGACGCCTGGCTCGGTCCAACGTTCCGTATCACCGCCCCCTGAATGTTCTTAAGTCTGACGGCAATTCAGTCATCGAAAAACCATGTGGGTGTCCACAGCGGGCGCGTGCGCCGCACTTCGAAAGCCAGCGAAAATGCTTCTCAATTAAACGCTTTACAGGCATAATAGCGCACAGCAACATACCTCTCGATAGTGGTCCGACACGATTTCTGCGCTTCAGTCAGTGATGCGAAGCAGATTGTATGGCTTCTCGCCTTCGGGATGTTGATGAGATGTTCTTGGGGGACTACGTCAGCATAACACTACAGCGAGGAGATGCTGCATTCTCCAGTCCTGCGCTCTCACACGCAGCGGGTAAGAAACCCGTGTCATGCTTCAGTCAAAGCGCACATTTTCGATAAGGCAGGGGGGCTTTCGGAGAGTCTATGAAGAGTATAGCTATTTTGCTATCAGCAGAGCTTACATTCGATCTTCGGTGTGAGCAATACAAGACCAAAGGCATAAATTTCGAGGTCGATGTTTCTTTTGCGGCGTCCGCCGAAGGCTATCTATATACTACGAACCTGGATCAAAGAGCACCGGCATCTAAGGGTATGGCGCCGGACAGTAAGGACAATAGGATGCCTTGTGCAGAACTCTTAGTGGCATTATGAATGGGAAAACTTGGTAGGCTTAGCTGAACAATACCACCTATGCTAGGACAGCCTGACACCCCTATCACTATTCAATTGCACTCTTCTGTGGGGTGTTGACGAACCGGCGATGGACGCCACTGCGCGTGAAGGCCCGCTATCGAGGCGACGAAGCGTTGGCCAATAAAGAGACCTAGGGACGCATCGAAAGAAGGATTGAAAGGAGATGCAACGCGAATCAAGCACCCATCAAGGAGCAGCTCATTCGCATTAATCCACTGCCCCAGATTCCAGCAGCGACAGTTTGCAAGCTCCGCCAAGTGCTGACTTCAGATGTGAGATGGCACTATAACGTTTCGTTCAACGGTGTGCAAATGTCAGTCAGTGATCGCTCATCCCATAAAGCTAGTCTTGATCGAGTCTCAATACCTCAAGCCTCTGCTGGTATAAGTTTGTAGGTGACAGACTATCCATACAACCGAGCCTGGGCTCTATCTCCTTCTATTTTCCTACGCTGCAGGCGTACTCCAGCGGAATCTGTCGCTTTTCTTCGTAAAGTAGTCATGAACAGCCCAAAAGGCTGCGATAGGCACACGATGGGCTCCCTGTACACTGACCACAGCCACTCCGTCTCGTTCCAAAGATCTCGGATCTGAGGTTGCCTGGTGGTGTTCTCAATCTGAAAACAAAGGTTGGATCTCTCGCCTCCTTTCCGGAGTACCTGGTTTCCGAGAGTGAGTATAACGGTATTTCGGGATCAGGCTACTGGTCTGCCTTTGAGATCAAGGTACAGCCCACGCGCAGGTTTACGCAGGGTGTGGAGCTGCTGGCTTTTCTGACTACCGATTTGCAGTTTGGGGGGGGGGGGTCAGATCGGCCAATATAGGATGGCGTCACGATTGACATAAGTGCCTTCAACACTACTTATGTCTTAGCGAATTGGTCAGTCATCGAGTGTTGGTGGCGGTACCAGGTCGCTGCAACGGCATACATGGAATTTTCATGGCCAGCACAAGAAACGCATCTACGCCAACTATGCGTTGCCCCAGTCAAGATACCATGGCGTCTTATGATGAAGAGGATTGGAAGTACTCGAGGAGGATCGGTGACTCGCGGGTTTGGTCCAGCATCTAGCACCCGGTGGCTTCAAGGCGTGGTGGTAGGAAAGGGCGACCGAGTGTGTAACCTCCTGGTCACAACCTCCGTTTCCCGAACTTCCTTGTCTGCTCACAGCCTCTCAGCATCTCAAAACCTATCGTGTACGCAGGCAGCTTGAACCATGCTCTCTATAATCCCTGGCCCCATCTTGTAGCCGCTTCCTCTGAATATCCAGCCAAACGACTATCATAGTGGATGAGCCCCCCTGAGCATCACATCCATTCCTCTCCCCCGATCCCTCCACTTCCCCGACCCCCCTCCCCCTATCTCAACTACGGTGAAAATCAATCATGAACAGATCTCAAACACACAGCGAAGCGGCTCAACCCAGCCCCCTTGCTATGCCATAATCATCAACAGCAAACTCCCAGCGCTGGGAGGAGGCTTGCTCCCCCGTCATGATCTCACAATATACGCCATAGCCAGAAGTGCGCTGTGCTGCTGATGATCGCGCCCTTTTCGTTGCAGGAAAAAAGGAAAAGAGCAAGAGGGTCGCTTGCAGTGAGGACGGTGCATGTTCGAGAGGTGGGTGGCTTCGAACAATGGTTTGGCCTTGTGGCGAGAAGGAGCGGTTGATATTCCAAGGGGGTAGCTTTTGCGGTTGTATTGGATGGAGATGAGCTGGAGTCGTGGACATGCGAGTGGCTTTCTTAGTCCGGTCCTTGAGGTGGGAGATCGATGGCGTGTGTGGACTGGAGGTTTTGTTCAATGTGCGCTGGTAAGGCATTGGTGTGAGCTGCGCGGAGGATTTGCGAAAGAAACGAATGGCGGGATATTGATAGATTGGATGGCTATGTGTGATGGAGATCTACCTCGAGAAATGGACCATTGAAGAATTTGTTTTACTCGGTTAGAGCACTGAACGCGACAGTATGAAGAGGTTGCTCGAACAATACGTGGTTTGAAGGACCAAGAGGAAGACATCGTAAAGCGCATGGGATGATTGACCCTTGGGATCTTTTAGCTCCGAGGAGCGGCTTGCAGTAATATACTTGAGATTCCGATCTTCATCCTCTCATTGTTTTCAAGTTTTTGCTTGCTGGCCGACAGCTCAGTGGGCGGGACGACAAATGGAAGGAAAGAAGCCACACATTGGGGGGAAGAGCTACCTCTATAGGACGATCGGACTTGCTCGGTCCTCTTCTCCCGTATTGCGGTGCGTTCATACGGAAGAGCTCGAGTGCTGATTGGTTCGTAGAGGCGCGCCTTCCTACCTTACGCATACAGAGTACATGAGTGGCCATTTTTGGATGTCTTTAAAAAGCAAGGAACCCCTAAATCCGTACTCTCTCACGAAGTTATAGAGAGATTACCAGCATACCTGCGCACAAGCCAGTCTTGCAGTATCAGGATGCTTCTCTTAGTTGGCCTCGTCTGGTGCGCCACTGTTGTAAATGCACTTCCCGACTTAGTTCGACGTCAGGCATTCGACCCGACAGCGCAGGACATCGATGTCTCTGGTGCGCACGCCTTCCTTGGGCCCGGTGCGTCCGATCTGCGCGGACCTTGTCCTGCTTTGAATGCACTGGCCAACCACGGCTACATTGCGCGAAACGGGTATGCCACTCTCCTAGAGTCTCGCGATGCTATTGTGAAGGTGTACGGACTCGGTATGTACAACGTTGATCGTACCCCCTCCCTCTTTGGTTAGCCTGGCGACTTACAAGCTGTTTCATACAGGCGCTGACCTTGCCGTGTTCCTCTCGACACTCGGTGCCGTGCAGGCAGGCGATGGAAATCACTTTTCGATTGGTGGTCCGCCGGGGGTGAACCTGCCCGTTGTGTGAGGACTATTAGGCCAGCCGAGAGGCATATGGAATTCGCATAACCGTTTTGAGGGTGATGCGAGTCCAACACGAGACGATCTGTACCAGTTGTAAGTACACCCTGCAGCTTACGGCTGCATATAACGTTCGCTAGCGTGAACGTGAACGTCCAACGGAGAAGCATATCTAACACAGCTGCCATTCTTTCAAGGCATGTACGACCTTCCAGGGTCAGGGGCTGTAAACCCCAGTTATGACTTGAATCTACTGGGAGGATATGCCGTGACGAGATGTACCTGTCCTAATCCTTACGACATCGGGGTTGTCGAGTGCTAATATAGCTTCCAGATGATGAGTCTGTCTCCCAAAATCCATACTACTTCCGAGGTTTCTCGGGCTTCTTCATTCCTCCGGGGACCCACGCGTTCATCTTCCACATGTTTAGCAACAAATCCGCTGCTTACCCAGAGGCTTTTCTGGATCTGGGAGCCCTGAAATCCTTTTACTCCATGACCGATGTAGATCAAAGTAGCCTGAAGTATACCCCTGGTGCAGAGCGGATTCCAAACAATAGGTACACACGTGCTACGAGCGACCCGTACGACGTTCCGTTCTTGATTTCGGACGTCAAGACCCTCGCACAGCAGCATCCGGAATTATTGACATTTGGAGGGAACACCGGGTCCGTGAACTCTTTTACTGGTCTGGACGTTGGAAGCCTGATAGTCAACACTTTGCCCCTCTTTCGATGAGTGCTAATCAAATGAATCTGGATCGATGTTTCAAAGCGGAGTCTTCTCATTAGTCTTTGAAACGCGATCTGGCTGGAACATAGGGTGGTCTGTACGACAGTGAAACTTTGCTTCCAGGCAACAATCTTGCCTGCTTTCTATTCCAATCGGTGGCGGTTGCTGCCCTTGATCTGATACGGAACGCCAGCGTCCTCTCCAATGTCGAAGGGGCACTATCCAAAGTCAACAATGCAGTGGGGCAAGCTGTAAGTAGTTTTGGCTGCCCGCAGTTGAGCCAGTACAACTACGAGAACAGCCAGCTGGGCAGATATCCTGGCTATTCGAAGTTGAAGAAAGATGGCACATACTCGTGAAGGAGACTTTTGAGCCCGTATGCTCTTTGGAGCAAACAGGATAAGAGTATACTTCCACGAAGTTCTATCCGCTTTGTACCTCATGTATAGCTACTGCCTGAGTAAGCTTCAGGCATAAGCTTCATTGTGCAATTGAGATAGCAAACGGTTTAGCACCTGACTCTAGATCCTCGTTCTACCTTGCGATTATGTATGATTATGGCCATGCCGACTTTGTCGGTATCTCTTGGCTTTGCTCTGGTTTCTGGTACGAAGAGTTGTGCGAATGAGAGAGGGATCGCGTTGTATGCTATCGATGTGGGAATATCTTATGTCTCGGCTGGACAACAGGATGTAGGGCACCACCCATGCTACCTAGATGGGCGTGACCTGCATAAACGTTCGCCCCTCCTCGCAGATACGTAGTTTTGTTGTTCTAGTCGGCGTAGACACGACCCATGCTTCGTCTGGTCGCACGGAATTAGTAGGTTTGATACCCTTCGCTCATTGCATGCTTTGGGTTAATCATCGCCACTGCCAGAGCTGCCAGAGCTGCCAAGGACATGACCGCGGTCGTAATACCCATCAGAACGAGGGTCGGGGCCATAGAGGTGGGTTCAGCCGGAACAACCCATTATGCGTCTATATCTTGGGGGGTAGCTGCCGGCGCTGGGGGTTGGGTACAGATATCAGAATGCGTGTGATGGCGCGAACGGTGATGATAAGGTACCATAGTCGTAATGGTCATCTTCGTAGCAATTGCGGAAGAAGATGGCCTAGTTCTCAACTTCGCAGCCGGACGGGCAGTCGCTCCTCCAACCATCGATGCCGGTGCAAGTATCTCCATGAAGACCATGATATATATCCAGTGTTGGTGCTTGATGTCCCGAATATAAGCAGCTCTTTTCTCATGCTGGGTCTATCGGGCTTGGCAGCTCGGCGGCGAGCGAGCTAGTTATTGGGTAGGGCTCGCGAGAAGCCAAAACTACCTTGAAAGTGTCCCATTACCGAGTACTTGAATATCGTAGTTGCTTGCCTCTGTGGGGGTCGTTTCGGGGATCTCCATGCGACTCCGTAGGACTTGCTGCGCGGTACTAGCAAGGACTGTGCCAATATTGGTTGGAGGCAAGCCTGAAGCGTCAAGCCTGGCATTCTAGATCGCTGAACACTGTCAAGGGTAGCGGAGCTTGAAAATATGCAACGTCGTATATAGGCAACCGGATCACATAGAAAAGAAAGAGATAATGTAAAACACGCTAGACTTCTCAAGATGCAAAAAGAAAAGAGCGTGCGAAAACCAGTATCCGAGAAATTGAGAGTGTAAGTTGAGATTTTCGACATGGTCAATTCCAGGATACATGCATATCAAATGTGATAGGTACCCGCTGGATCATTGCTGTGGGACTGTAATCTTCGGCACAACCCACCAAGAATGATAGCCCTTCCCATAGTCGCCCATATCGACCTTGAAAACCGTCTTCAGATCCAGATCCCTGGTCCGACACTCATTTCCCAAGCCTAGGACGGCTTTGCTGACTGTCTTGACGGCTATGTTGGCTGCAATGCACGCTCTCTGCACATTTTTGACATCTGCTAGCCACCACTCATCGCAATGAGTAGTCCGCGCCTTCGACGGTGAGGTTCTGCTAATGGCGTCCCATTCTTTACGGGCACTCTGCAATGCTACATCTGCGTTCTCCACCAGGTTCTTGGCCTGAGATCTCCATTCCGGGGGATACCTGGTATCGTTCGATAGATAGTTATCGGAACTTTCACTACTGGCCGGTAGAGAAGCCAGTTGCTCGAATTCGGTATAGTTTGGTACTTCTGGGATGGACAGGGGCGTGAAAGGTCGCATACGGAGGGCATAACGAAGCGGAGCGGAGCTGTAGGGAAAAGGTCCATATGGATTTGGCAGTATTGAGAGATGTGCGAGTAATGAGTAAAGCTATGTCGTAGTCAGTGAGTTTTTGAATAGCAAGAGATCGACGAACGCATGAGAGGCCATCGGCGAATGATTGAATCGCGGATGCTTCCTTTGCTGCGAAACTTATGTAGTCAAATGATCGAGAAAAGGACTCTTTCTGATCTTGTGACAATTTAGACATTTGTGCCAGACGCCGATTGGTGAAGGTGCGGATTCGTTCAAGATGCTGAAAACGCGTACTAGCCAAATGTTGAAGATACCTGCTGTGATCAGGAATTGTGACCACAGATATGAGGATAGCAGACCACACCAGTACATGCCGCCCAACTCATCGACTCGGTAGATTTGTAGTTCGAAGCCCATCGAAACGATCCACTCCATTTGCTGCAGCTTATGATAGTATGCCCAGGAGGATAGGGGAAACGACCAGATCTTATCACTAGGCGTTTTAGGGTCGACGATAGGTTTCTCTTCGACCAATTCACGAAGTTCAATGTCGAGTGTCTCCGCCTTATGCCTGTCAGTGTAGTCCTCCTTGGAGATCACCATTACGCACGTCAAGCTGTATATTGTCCCACTCAAGAATCAAATGACATAACATACGTCGCAACCGAGACGGATTCATACAAAGCGCCCGGAAAATTTCGAAAAAAGCCTATGCCCGTTAACGAACGAGCCTAAGAATTGCATACAAAGCTCACATCGGCAGATCGAGAGATCAATGTCTCCATCTTCGCATTGATTTGATATCTTGGATGCTGCGGTGCCTCATATTCATGGTTTGTAGGGTCTACAAGAACGCTTGCTGGCAAGGTTATCTCTTCAAGATCGTAATAAAGGAGCTGCTTGATAGACATTCGGTCTAGAACTCTCATCTCGTTAAGGATTAGGGACTGAATCAGGCAACGAACATAGACTGGTGGCTGTAAAGACTTGGTCTGGAAATATCGTACAAAGTTCTACCCCAATCAGCCAGTCATACAAAAATCGATACAAGTTGGATCATACTATTATATTGGAGGCTCCAGAGCAGCTCAGGATGCCGAAAGCTTCCCGCGTACAGACACATGTGCGAACGAAGAAAGAATGAGCATCATCGAAACTAATGTTGACAATCGGTCGTGGTGGTACAGTACTGGCAAGCCTCCGTTGGATCTTCGGACTGAACGCAGATACGACAGAAACGCCTGGAGTAGTGGCAGGAGAAATTGTACGCAGCAATCGCGAACATACACTCCATGAGTCAGGCCTTTCCGCATTGCCGATACCTACTTCCAAATTGGTAGCCGAGAGAAATGCTTTTCGAAGATCCAGACGCGCTCGCAGAGCGCTTCGGAGTTCGTCCTTAATTATGTACGTAAAGTCGAGCCATACGACAGCCTGGTCTATTATTTCAACAATGTGGGTAGCCTTGACGTCCGTGAGCAGATCTCTGTGATAAAGATTTGTCACGAAGTCTTCTTCCTAGGCTTGTATGTCAGCGTTTCATTCCGCAACGATAGATCTTAGAGGAACTGAGATGAGACATCGGACTGTAGACCCACTTCGTAATAGTGCTCATTACCAACCGTGCGGTGTACAAAGTCACATGTCTTGACCAACCCGAGGCAGTACGCACGAAGTACCAGGTGGACAAGCTCGTTCCCAGGATCATTGGGCTTATCGCGATTGAACCTCGCTTCATCAATAGATTTTGGTTGAGGCCATAGCATTCGATCCAGATAGAATGATGTGAACAGCGTTTGTGAGAGGGGGTTACCCATATGCCATGCCATCTACCAGACCTGTATCAGCATCAGATATGCTTCGCCTCTAGGATATTTGCGATATGAACGCCCACCTCGTAGCACAGCATCTGGTCCATGACTCCGATCACCTCTTCGGGAAGAAGACGGCGAGACACATCATACTGATCCTCAAGCGTTTCGCCAGGCTCTAGATATCCACTGTCCATCTTGGGATCCATGATCTGCCAAAGGAGTCTATCTTAGCTCGCAAGGTCTGCCATTTGGACGTGTTGATGATTTACCTCCAAAGCGCCGACAGATTCGAAGAGAGTAAAGTAGGAATCCTTGACTAATTGGCCTGTCTCTAGAGCTATACGGTGTTAGGAACTCTTTCTACCAAGCCCGAGTTGAAGTACCTGATGCAGCCTGTGTAAACTCTGTAGTGATGTCTCGTGCACTTCCACCCGCAGCGGACCTTGTCTTGAGTGGCTTCAAAGGGGTTTGAGGCCGCTGGGAGTTTTGCGTATGCTCCTGACTCTCCGCCAAATTGAGATTGGCAGCGTGTGCCATATTGTGATACCAGCTATGCAGTTGCAGACGCACGATGAGTTTTCTGATTACGGACCTTGCATCATGCGCTCAACACGGTTGACCATATCAGAAGTATCAGAACGTATAGAGCATTGTTTTATCGACCAGTGATGAATAACATCACGGTTGGGGAGTGATCATGATTTAGTGAATGATCCGAGGCGAGGACCCAATAGATAGTCTATTCCGCTAAGCTTAGAGCTATCCCCTACACCCTATGTACAAATATCTCATAAGACCTCAGCCGTCACCTCCGCATCCTGGGCGCTATCGTCTATTATTGTCCTTGCCCTGCGCTCTCCGCCATCGCACTGGCGTTTGCGGTGGCCAGGTTCTTGTTCTCGCCTTGCTTGCCATTCTGAGGCAATCGTATCAGTGCGCCATCTTTTATCACCGATTGGTAGCCACTCACCTCCCACTTAGCGAACTTCAAATCCATCTCTCCCCTTTTCTCGGCTTGTAGACGTGGCTGTTCTTTCAACGATCTTCGGACAACACGGGCAGCAACGGCAAGGTAGCGATTGTAGCTGCGTACGGTCAGCTTCCGGGATGGTTGTGAATTGTTGGCGAACATACGTCAGGCCTGCTGCTTTCCAGGCGAACGCCATCTTTTGAATGGATAGACGGTGGTTGTGACAGCTATTGGTGGTTGATTTGCATCCTTTGAGCTTCGCAAGAATTGTCCAATCAACATGTATACGCTAATGTGTCATCAGTGTAATATTACACAGTTAAATACACTAGTGGGATTTCCCGGGGACATACCAACATGATCTCCGGCACCTCATTCTCACCTTCTAAAGTACTCTACTTTACTCCATCCTGGTTTGCTTCATTATGTAGAACAGGGTTTCGTTCTTGTCGCTGAATAGCGACGCTTTGCAACGCTGAATATGATACATTATTTACCAAAGCCTAACCATACTCCTAGACGTTCAACCCTATTTCTTCTGCATAAGGAAGCACGTGCAAATCGCCTACAGTTGTGACCGTTGCTTTCCCGTCGAGTAATGATTTGGCGGCCTACGCGGGAAGGGAGGATATTAGCCACTGTGTGCGCCCATCATGTGCCACCCTGCTTACCTTCTTGACTTGATCTTCCGTCACTCCACCAATGCTCTTTCCAATCTCATCGATCTGGAAGGCTTTTCCTCCCTGCACGAGGCCAGCGCCTGTGAGCTCGATACCGGTCGAGATCTGCTGACCGGATTCCAGGGCCTGAAATTTGGCCGTCGCGACTGCCTTCTTGATATCGTCCTTGCTAGCTTCTCCAGCTGCCACGCTTTTGAGTGCCCCGACTACCGCGGAGCCAGCGTCCCTTATCTGGCCTGGGTTGCCTGACATCGAAATGCACAGCAGGCCAGCATCAGAGTACGTGTGGTGGGTAGTAGATATGTGTACGCCAGGATAATCTTCCGTAGCTTTCGAGAGGAGCGAGAAGCCCGGCGACCATTTGATTGTTGTTTGTCCGCCAAGGAGAGTCGCTAGGACTGAAATCTCAGGCTTGAAAAACCCTCCAGTGACGGAGCCTGAACCTGGAAATGCTAGCACCACATTGTTCCCAGAATCATGCGCAATGCGCTCCTCACCGCCGTAATACTTGGTCTGCGAAGTGTTGATCTGTGGCGATTGGGATGGTGGTTGAGGTGGGCAATCGTTGAAGAATTGGCCTACCCATTTCGTCAATTCCTCGTGGCTTGCACCATTCGCAACGACGGCGAAGTTGTTCTTTGCATAAGCTGCCAGACTGAACTCGAAGATGCTGGTCTCGCTGAGGTATTTCGTGAAAGGGCTAGATGACAATGGATGTAGAGGTGTGCCGAGTCCTCGATGGAATGCAACGCTATGAGCAGAGTTCATAGCCAAGTCTGCTGTCCTTGCAAGAGTGGCTTTTTGAGATAGCTTGATGTTCGGAAGGACCTCTTCTTGAAATTGGTGGCCTGGGCGAGTCACTTAGCGGCAATGCGAGAGAAACCAGACGAAACGTACGTGTGAATTTGGTGTTTGACGCAACCTCTCCGAGAAGCTCAACGAAGTATGGGAGATCATCTCGTAGGAACTTGGCTCCGATGATCAGATTTTCTCGCGAGTGGTGGGCTTGAAGCTCTCCCCCTAGCAACTCCGCTTCTCTCGTGATTCTCAGAGCTGATCGTTTGTTGGTGTTCTGTCAACCTCAGTGGTTAGCTTGGTAATTCATAGAGTCTCTTCCTGTGCATTGCCTTCTGGCGTTTGCACAGCTAGCCAGGACAGACCTTGAAAGCAAACTGTTCGAGCGCATCTGTCAGACCCGGCAGCGGTTGGTATCGTGACCCAGCTTTGGCAACCACAGCTATATGAGTCGTAGGTCCCGGCAGATCTCGACTGGCGAACTTGACCCCCGCCGCTTCTCCGGTTTCATAGGTAAAGGATCCAGAAGCTGCTGCAGCCAAACCGCGTCTATTAGTTGGGTGTGCTTGACATGGCCTCCGAAGTGCGCTTTGAGCGCTCCGACCAAGCGTCGCCTTTGAGATCATATCGGTAAAGAACGAAAAGTAACGCCGCCCGCTCCTGATCTACGTCCTCAAAACTTCAATTGCAATGGGTTAGCAATTGGAATCAGTCAACTATGAAGCTCGCTTACTGGAAGCTTGGCGTCGGAGAAACTCCGGAACAATGGCGGAAGATATTCGGATGAGGAGCCGTGCCCCACCATGCGGACATATTTGTGCTTTAGCTGTGCGCCAGCTTCCATCTTACTCTCTGACAACATCAATGAATTTACCTCGGTGACCACGCTTGCCAACATCTGGAGAAAGTGGCATCTTCTCTGGATGTTGTAGCAGCATGTCCCAAGCAAGTACCTCCTATCCAGTCTTTTCTCGTCATATGTCTTATACCTCCGCCGCAAGTACTAATTTCTGCGCTACAGCATGCCGCAGACCTTTGTGTCTCCTTAGTCGAGCATTGCTATGGCGGACTGTCATCTGTGAGTTTGCAATGCCCATCTTGAAGCTGTCCAATTTTCCCCGGCGAATCGAAGCGCTTGGGACCTTGCGGCTCGTTGTAGAGTGAGTCAGAGTGTGAGGCGGCACTAATTCTCTAAAGCAAACCTTAGAGGCTCTCTTCCTCTATGGACGCTTGCCCTTCAATACCTTGCTCTACCATACTCAATGCACACCTTCTCAGCTTCGACACGGTTTAGTCGTCCTCATTCAAGAGCACTTCATCTTCTGGTATACATCACCAGAGAACGACTTGACTTTCTACGAAGCAAATGAATCCCGCTGTTATAGTCTTGTCAGATCAGGGAAATATGTGCGCATTGCAGAGGAACATTTCGGCACCCTTGCTGGTAAGATTGTGGGCCACATCATTCAGCTTGGACATGGCCGGGTAGGAGACATAGTGCAGGCATGCGCAGAGATGGAGACGCAAGCTCCCAATGGATCCCTGAACGGTCATCTAGATAATCACGAGCCATCTATTTGCAATGGATTAAAATCAAAGCGCTCCAACAACCAAGCAGTCCACGTCTCTCCTTCGGCCGAACGCATTCACAGCATACTATCCAACTTACACCATTCTGGGCTTATTTCAAGTACCAGCGAATTCTACTTCTACAGCGACGCCGACAAGCGATACGAAGCGGAACAGCGAACAAGCCAGAGAAGCAAAATTGACGGAAAGATGACGAAAGATGAAGCTCAAGCTTTTGAGAGAGCGATCGCTGCACAACTCGATGCTTGGAAACACGGTACAGAAGGATCATCGGAGCAGACCAAGAATCTTAATGGCAAAAGAAAGCGATCCCTAGAGAACGGAGATACGGCTCGAGACGGAAAGCGACCAAGACTAAGCGGCGAAACTCTGGTTGCCAGCGCGCGAAACTTGGATGTAAGTCATGTACTTGGTTTACGTTGCCACGCCCCATCTGCCGGCTGACCCATTCCAGAATGACCTGATCCTTCGAGTAAATGACGAGAAATTCACAGTACTCGAAAGGAACAGTCGCTTCGTTGAATTAGCCAGGTCCTCCATATGCTCTACCTCTTCCCATATCTATTCGAATATGCTACATATGCTCGAAAGAGAAATCCGACAGTGCAAACAGGAATCGCATCTTCCTGGGATTGTCATCGACGTGGACGAAGAGCTCAACCCTTACAGTCTACCCAAGCTGCGAACAGACGATCTACAAGCGATTCTCACAGAAGTCCCTGGAATGGCCGATGCCATAGGCCATACTGATAGAAGCAGGATCAACATGGCGCGATTTGACCATCCAAAGAAGCGGCGCAGGAAAGATGCTTCAATACCGAACGGTGATATAGAAATGGCTGAGGTCGAAGGGCAGGCTAGCTCTGACGAGTCTGAACATGGCGAAGACGATAAGCGCAACATATCTGGCGTCGATTCCGATCCTGACAATCCCAATGAATGGGACGAAGACATGGACTACAATCCTGTCGATCCCGTCCCTCGTAAACGCAAACGTTCTGCGAGCCCAAAAGGTCCTCCCTCACCTCTGCGACAGCATTTGTTTCTCCTCTCAAACCAGCCCAACGGATTCCTCCACCACCTGCCGGCCAGTCGGACCACCCGCGAATCCTGGTCTGTCGATTTTCACGGCCTTTCTCGCCACCTCCTTTCTAATTCCCTTCTCCATTTCATTACGAACCGATTCGGTTCTCTCGCTACGAGACTGATTCGCATACTCCAAGAGAAAGGCAAACTAGACGAAAAAACCCTGACGGCCTCTGGCCTCATCAACCAGAAGACCATGCGCGCCCTGCTAACAGCTATGAACCGCGCGGGCTTCCTCGAGCTACAAGAGGTCCCCAAAGGTAACGACCGTCAGCCGAGCAAGACAATCTACCTATGGTTTTTTGACGAGGAAAGATGCCGGCTGAGAGTCCTAGATGAGACCTACAAGACCATGACCCGCGTGTTGCAGCGAATCGGGGTGGAGCGAGAGAAAGTCAAGGGCACGGTCGAGAAAAGCGAGCGGGTTGATGTGCTGGGGCGGGAAGAAGAGATGCTGGGCGAGGAAGAGAAGAATGCCTTGAAGGACTGGAGAGCCAAGGAGGAGCGGTTGCTGCGTGAATTGGGGAAGCTAGACGATCTCGTAGCTGTCCTGAGAGATTTCTGAATGCTGGGTCCGGTGATAAAGCTGGATAGCTTGGCCGCCTGACAGCTATCGGACTGAATGTCCGTTGATGAGACATCTTGTGTACATCAATTGACCTATTTTGCATGCACCATAGAAGAGGCGGCAACATTAGCTGCAATATATGAACCGTAAATTGCAACAGCTAGTATACAATGTCTAAGCAGTCTAGGCTTTTGTATACCCAACGCCCCTTTCGCCATTCCATGAATCCTTCACGAAATCTCCATCGCATCCCCATTCGTAATGGCAAACGTAACCGCCCCCTCATCGCCAATAAACCGCTTCTCAAACTCCGCCACATACTTCACGCTTCTCGTCGGGTCGTAGAACAGCCTATAACTCCGCTCCACATCCTGCACCTCCACCTTCAGCTGCTTCCGCTTCTGCGCCAGCAACGCCGACGTGATGATCAGGTTGCTCGCATACCGCAGGCCAGCCTCTTTCCCGATCTTCGTCAGGAAGGCCAGCGCATCGGTCGTCACGTCCACCTCCTCTTCCAGCGCTCTGATCTTCAATATCTCATGGATCTCGCTGTCCTCGTACGGCTGCGTACTGACGATCACGACGCGGTCCAGGAAATCGAGCGGGAGGCCGTGCGGCGAGCGATACGTGGTGCCTCGGATCCGCGTATTGCCCCTGTTGCTCGCCATGATGACGATGGGCGCCAGCTCGTCCTCGAGCGCGCGGTTGATGTACGAGAAGCATTCGATGTCCAGCATGTGGACCTCGTCGATGAACAGCACGCCCGGGACGATCTCGGCTTTGCCCTCCTCTTTCCACTCCCCAACTTTCGTGTTGATCTGGTCCCGGACCTCGCTGCGGATCTCGCCCGTGTCGCCCGAGAAGAGGGCGAGGAAGCCCTGGGTGCGGCTGTTGATGACGTCGATCTCGTGCAGGCTGACGGTGTGGACGACTTCCTTGCGGCGCTGCAGCTCGCCGTCGGGGCACTGCACGAACTTCGTGTCGGCGCCCATGGCGTCGTAGTCGCGGGAGCGGGTGTAGGAGCGGCCGAGCTTGGTGATCTTGCCGGAGGACTTGTCGATGGAGATGACGTCGCCGGCCATGACGCGCTCTTTGGACATGGCGTCGATCATCTTCGTGCCCATATCGAAGACGGTCTCCATGTCGGTGGTGCGGATCGTGAGTTTGCCTTGCTTGTTGCCCTGGTACCCATCGTAAGCAGTTGCTGGCGAAAGCGGCAGAGACGTGGGAGTAGAGTTACCCCCGTGACACTGCGGTCGATTTGTATTTCAACCACTTCGCCCTCCAGCATCTCGCTCTCCTCCTTAATCCGCACGCCTATTGATTTTCGAAACGCTTGCGTCAAGGCTTCGGTCTTGGACATTTCCAACGAGAAAATCTCCGAGGATGCGAGTGCGGTAAACGGGACGTCTGACCCTAGCGACTGCGACATGCCCATAGCAATAGCAGTCTTCCCCGTACTTGGCGGACCAGCGATCAGGACCGCGCGCCCAGCGATCTTTCCTTCCTTGACCATCTGCAGTATGACCGCAGCGGCCTTCCGGGCTTTCTCCTGGCCGACGAGTCCTTGGGAGGAGGCGCGGGGCGTGAGGGTATCATCGTCGACTCCGAGCCCGCGAATATGGGAGTGAGCGGCTACCAGGTTGAGGCCGCGCAGGTCTCTGCTTTCGGAGACGGTTGATATGGCCTAGATGGAGTAAGCGGTTGGGCCCTGGCATAGATGCACGATTGATGCTTACGGCTGCCATGTTGGACCCAGGCACATACAATGCTGCTGTATGGCGACAAGGCTTCAATTCCGAATCTTACAACATGCTGTATCTTATAGAAGTATCCTATTTGAACGTCGATGTAATTACCTTACACCGCGCGAGTCGCGACGGAGGCTCGGCAGCGAGGGGTGCTTGTCGGCCCGAGGGCACTGTTAAGCGCGCTTGATGCTCAGGGTTACCTCAGGAGACCTAGAATGCCAACCACCCCTCCCTCCGGCGCCGATAGCCTTCCGTGCATTCCATTATAGCCATAGAACGTCAATTCAGAAATGTCTGCATTTCTTGCGTCGGCACGGAGCACTTATCAGGGGTTTCAAATCATCGATTCATATATTACCTTACATCAGGGCGGTTTCCAGGCCCTGCTCTCGGGTAGTCTACTAAAGTGCTTGAGGGTGATGTCTTATTTGCAGTTTCCCTCTTCAGCTGTGGTTTCTCCCTGGTGATACGGTCCGTAGACATACCGTCATTGCGTTATTCCATAGCTGCCGAAAGATTGATCGCACTATTTCCTACCGGCGCGTTGGATGACGTACAGCAGTATCCATCTCGCGGCGCTATGATTGGAAATACGTGTCCCACGAAGCACTGTCACGCAAACATGTGATGCGGGCTACCGCGAATCGACGCTCACTCCATAAGTAGCTTGAGTGGTACTCGAAACATATTAGCTGTCATAATTTCAACAACCTGACTTCTACCCAAATTACCACTGGTCTTCGATTACCACATGCACCGACTGCAGAATACAAGGATCCACAACCAAGCGTCATCCGCCCAGCTGAGTCGTAAGGTATACCCCGAACATCCTTGTCACTTGAGCATGCAACAACCCAATTTCATCAGGCTCTTTCATGCTGGTGTGGGATGGATGCTGCAACATCGGTCAAAGAATCTGCGTTTTCCCACCTGCATCTGCAATTCCCAGGGGACCGGGGCAAGCCAAGTGCTCCGCGATTACAGCAATGGACGAGGTGCAAAAGTGTTCCAAGCCTCGGCCGATGCCAGCCTGATATCCTCCCCATCAATAATTCTGATACGAAATCTATCGCACCCTCGCTAAAGTACTTGAAGTGTCTGGTTCGATGTGGGGAGAAGTGGAGACACATGCAGGTCTAGATCGACGTTGCATGACGCTAACCATGGTTAGCAAGCATTAGTCGCGTCTAGCGGAGAAAGAGCACTCGCGATTTCTCTTGAAAGAATCGCTTTTCGCTCCTCTCACTTTCGTCAGTCCTACTGATAGGGAAGGCCCGTTCCGATGGAACATATCAGGCACCTAACTAGGCTATGAAAAGATCACCGCCAGGTGACTTCCACATTCGCGGGCAAGCCAAGCGTCTTCAACCTGAGCCACTAAGCCCTACTTCAGCAAGAGAAGATGAAAATGGCTCTATTGCGGCACGAATCCACAGCAGCACCTCCGGTCCTGTCAGTCCGAAAGACGTTGACCATTCAAGAGGCTCGCGGAGCACCCAATTCTCGACTCAGAACTGGTCAAACCATAGTTCATCTCTGACGTGCAGACGATCTTCCACCGAAGGAGCTGCCTCCGAAAGAGTTCCAAGAGGTGGCTACGATAGTATGTATTGCGATGTACTCTTGAAGTAACGTGCAGACTGCTGACAGTTGAACTTTACTTCTTAGGTTACAGATCTACAGAACTTTCGCTCACCACTGATACACGTCCACGTGATATCCATTGTATGTGTTCTTTTCAATCTATACCTGTTTGGTTACTTCTCCCTTTGCTGAGCTCGAATTCGAAGACGAACAAGATTGTCGGGCGCCGATAACCAATGGAAGATTTTCACGAGAAACCGATGGTATGTCACAAGTATACTCTACGTAATATCTGTTTGATGCTCACTTGTGGTGCATCAGACGATAGGCCTCAGCTACTGAAAAGCAAAAGCATGGATAGCAAGACATTGCACCGCTCGGAAACTGAACCAGCTGATCCGAGGATCTCGAGACAAGACTTGGGGAAACACTCGGATTCTATCTCGAAACCAGTATTCCCGGCTGGCACATCCGAAAGTTCGACTCCGAAAGTCGCTATGACGCCTATCAGTATGGAAATGGCGACCTCTCCGACTCCGCCCACAGAGGCAAAGCCCCTGGTAAAGATGTTCCAACAATTCTCTCACAATATTCTCAGCATAACCTTCCAGACCAACAAGAGTGACTCCGCGAATAGGACTCGCCATAGACAGCGAAAAGAAGACCAAAGGTGGCGAAATCGATATGACACCTTCGCGCCCTTAGCAGAAGTTCGACAACGGGACATCGACAGTACCGAGAAGAAATCGACACGATCGGAAAAGAAGTTACAGTCGATCAAGAAAGATCATCGTGCGAACACAGGACAACTTGCCACGAGTCTTGCATCGGCTGGAGCTGTAATCCCTCCAGGTTCCAATGACGACGATAAGAATAAGCGAGACTTTCAGAGTCTGAGAGCCGAGCTAGATCGGGCCGTAACATCACATGATAAGGCGCGATCAGACATCACTAAAACGAGGGCAGAGCTCGAGAAGACCAAAGGCGAGCTAGAGAAAACTACAGCATCTCTCAATAAGACAAAGTCTAATCTTGGCCAAACAGAATTCGTGGCGTCAAAGCAGTCTCGCATAGAAAAGGAGCTCGTCGAATACCGAGAAGATCTAAGAGATCATCATGAGACGACAGAAGCTCGTCTTCACTCAATGAGTGGCCGGGTCGAAAAGGTCGAGGCTAACACAGTGACGATGTCTACCATTCGGGCCATGGAAACGAACGCGGCAAGTCTCACAGTGAATACGGACAGAGCAGAGAAGATGGTCAAGCAGTACGAAAAACTCCCAGATCGGATTCTAGAATTAGAGAAGAGGATGCAAGATCAGCAGTCAAATCAAGTAATGCAAGCAGATATCGGCACACATGAGACCAAGATCCAGTCATTACAGAGCGATTACCTCAACCTGGCAGCCAGAATGAGCGAAATTAAGACACATCAGGATCAAGACGCCGCTGATCTCGATGACCTCAGAGAAGTCGTGTCTGGTGATGGGAAGAGCGAGAAAGGTCTCCTAGACACGATGATCGCATCGACAAATGAGTACGATGATAAATTCCGACATGCTGTTGAAGCCTTCAATGAATCCCTGGAAGACTTTAAAGGGGACCTCAAGCAAGTGAAGACTAAGGTTGCCAGCATCGAAGACGCGAAGGCTCATCATGATATTCGCATCAACACGCTGGAGGATGAGCGGCCTTCACATGGCTACAATTCAGAGGACTTGATCGTTATCAAGGCAGAGCTGTCAGCATTAGCCAAAACGGTTGAAAGCTTCGAAAAAGATCAGAATATCAAAGATGATATTGTGTCTACAGAGACTGAGAGATTGGACAGCGAGCTGATCATCCAGACCAATGCCATTAAAATTCTAGCAGACAAGATCGACAGCTTGCCGACTAGGTCTTCAGCTATATCGCCACCGCCTTCGGTTCCTTCGAATGGGAACATGTCCTCTCCTCATCTGACCAATGGCACTCTAGCTAAAAGAGAGATGGGCCTTCAGTTCGTCGAGGAGCTTGAGAACAAGCATAGGGTCATCGAACAAGAGCTCGACAATTTCAAGTCTAACTTTCAACGATTCAAAGAAAGCACAATGGACGTGACGCACAACCACGATACATTCATCACGAGCTTGCAACAGCGCTTCGACAACCTAACTACAGACTACATGGTCAAGTGCATGATCCATCAGATGCAGTCTTTGTACCCACAACATCCTGGCAACATTTTGAACCAAATAGCAGGACTTCAAAAGCACTTTGGTCAACTCATTGGCAACCAACAGCATTTCGACCAGGCTCTCGGCCAAGTCACGAACCAGGTCAGTGCTCTTGATACGCTCGTGAAGACGAATCAGCATCACATCGTACATTTGATCCAAACTCGCTGCGATCAAGTTGGGTCAACATTGACCGAACGAATCGAGATCGAAAGCCGCGAGCGCTTGCGCATGAGCGACATGATCTCCAACGAGGTCAATCAACGCCTTGAGAAATTGACTACGCAGGAGCAAGGCTTACGGCTAAAGCTCCAAGAGACGATTGATACTAACATGGACCAACGACTCAAGGTTCTCACTGAAGAACAACAAGACAGCACATCGATCATCAAACAAGAGATCAGCGACCAGCTCGGCCGCATCCAAACGCTGCAAAAGGGCCTACAGTCGTTACGCACGGACCACACCACCAGCATCAACCAGTCCCACAAAGCCATCGAGGATCTCCGGGCTCTAGTCGACCAGCAATCCAAAAGCACAGCCGATCTCAAACCCGCCATAGACAAGGTCCAAATCGATTGTAAAGAAATTTGGGACACCGTCCTCCGCGACATGCCCTGCCACTACTCCGCCATTTGCGACCTCAACCAGGCCGTCGACCTCTCCAACGACAAACTCAACGGCACCGAGCGCGATCCCAACGGAAGCCCATCCCCATCCCCTTCCCACAGGATTGATCGCCTCCACGCCGCCGTCAGCCTCCTCAACTCCACCCTCGGCCTCGACGACAACCAGCTCAACGGCGTCAAGCACGATCCCCTCACGACCCCTTTCACTTCCCCCAAAATCGAGCGCCTTTACGTCGCCGTCAGCAACCTCAACAACGCGCTTGGCTTCACCAACATCCATCTCAACGGCATCCCCAACGGCGACCACACTCCCGCTCCGCACACCGCATCGAGAGCGAGGCCCCGCTCCCCGAGCATGTCTCTAGGCCAGCCATCGAGTCCGCTGCGGCCACCGACGTCGGAAGGGACTGGCACAAGGGAGGCACCAGTCACATTGAGTCAAAGTACGGAAGCGGGGGACGAGGAGAGCGATGTGCCGGTTAGCAGTCGCAGTAAGCGGAGGAGGAAACCGACAAGGAAGAGTGAGGAGAGTCCGATGAGGCGCCGTAAGGTTGGGCGCTCGTCGTGATGGTGTCAAGATCCCTTTAAGCTCCGAGTCTCGGATATATGTTGGGGTCCCTGGAAGGAACGATATGACTACGATGCGGTGGTTGGTTGGGGGGGGGGCGGGGGGGAGGGGGAAGGTAAAGAGAGGGAGCGGGGAGGGAGACGGGAAACAGCATCAAATTTCGGATTGCATAACCTTATCGCAGCAGCTTTATACCCTCATATATCTTCTGCTTCTAACATCATATCATGTAGGGGGGACGACAGCTCTGCGAGCATACCACGACCTTATTAGACGAGTAATTTTGGCAAAACATCATCCAGCAGTCGCTTGACGGCCTTGCTGGGGGGGGCTTTGCATGCTTTGATGTTTTCCGGTCCTTGATCTGCAGCTTTGAGCAAAACAGCTATTTCGCAGTAACCTGTACCCACATGGATCTTGTGCTTTCAATATCTCTCCACATAGCGGGATGATAGCTCTGCGAGCATACCTACGACCTTCAATCCACGAGTATTCTTGGCACAACCCTACTGGGCAACAACAACCTCGGACCAGTTCGTGCCCTTCTCTTCTGCTTTTCCCCGGACCCCCCAATTCTTCGACGTAGAGCGATCCCACACTTCGATCAGGACACCACCACAACACCCCCATCCAAAAATCAACTTCGCCAACAGAATCATCCAGACAGCAGCATAGAGCGAGACTGACAGCCCTGTGAGCATCCCGCCACCGCATCACCATATCTGGACCAGCAGCCATGGGCACAACCATGATTGTGCAGCACTTGCAAAGGGGTTTTGCATGCATGGATATTCCTCGGTTCTTGGTTGGTGGATAGGGAAGGTATCTTTCGAATATTCGATTCATGGGGGTGAAAGCTATTGAGGGGGAAGATGGTAGGATTTTCGGGTTGTCGTTTCCCTGATTTTATTTCATCTTGTCTGCATTGGGAAGGGGGCGGGGGCGGTGGATCTTGCTTGATCGAATGCTTACCCTGCGGTCTTTTGCGGGAGAAAAAGCGACAAACGAGTGTGAGACGTAGCATGAGGGCACGTCGGGAGACTAAACAGGCAGGCATACTCCGTCCTGGCCAAGCATCCTTGCACCATCTTTAGCAAGCCGTGGACTGAGCAAAAGCGATTCCATGAACGAGTTGATCTACAGCTACCCCATCCCCTTTATCTGTACAAACCGCTTCCTTTTGCTCTTCAGAACGTGAACCTCCCTTCTTCTTCCACCACACCCACCCCGCGACAAAGGGATTACTGCTTTTCGAGATCCGCCAAGATCTTCTCACCCTTGACTCGTGCGGAGTCGATGTCGCCGACCATGTAGAAGGCACCTTCGGGCAGATCATCGCCCTCCCCGCTCATGATCGCCTTGAAGCTTCGGATGGTATCCTTCAGGTCGACCAGCTTCCCTTCAATACCAGTGAATACCTGCGCGACCGTAAAGGGCTGGCTCAAAAACCGTTGGAGTTTTCGGGCTCGCTCCACAGTCAATTTGTCCGCCTCTGACAACTCGTCCATACCCAGAATAGCAATGATGTCCTGCAGCGACTTGTATTCCTGCAACATTTGCTGCACGCGCGTCGCGGTCTGGTAGTGGTCATCGCCTACAACACGGGGGTCCAACATGCGGGATTTGCTGTCTAGGGGGTCGACGGCGGGGTAAATGCCGAGTTCAGAGATACCGCGCGAGAGCACGGTGGTGGCGTCTTGATGGGCGAAGGTGGTGGCGGGGGCGGGGTCCGTCAGATCGTCGGCGGGGACGTAGACGGCTTGGACGGAGGTGATGGAGCCTTTGTGGGTGGTGGTGATACGCTCTTGCATCAGACCCATGTCGACGGCGAGGGTGGGTTGGTAACCGACAGCGGAGGGGATACGGCCGAGCAGGGCGGACACTTCGGAACCGGCTTGGGTGAAACGGAAGATGTTGTCAATGAAGAGCAGCACTACGTTTATTAGCTTAGAGTATGCAAATGGAAGGGGGTTGGTGTACCATCTTGGCCTTCTTGGTCACGGAAGTACTCGGCGACGGTCAAGCCGGTGAGAGCTACACGTGCACGGGCCCCTGGAGGCTCGTTCATTTGGCCAAACACCAAGGCGACCTTGGAATCGCCGTCCAGTTGGATGACCGAGGTTTCTTGCATTTCGTGGTACAGATCATTGCCCTCACGGGTACGTTCGCCCACACCTGTGAAGACCGAGTAACCACCATGTGCCTTTGCGATGTTGTTCTGGGGGAGTAGTCAGCCGGACTGTACGAATCCTCCTGTAGTAAGATAGATCGGAGCATACAATGAGTTCCTGAATGAACACAGTCTTGCCGACGCCAGCACCCCCGAAAAGACCAATTTTGCCTCCACGAGCGTAAGGTGCTAATAAGTCTACGACCTTGATACCTGTAACAAGGACCTCCGCAGAGGTAGACTGGTCGACGAATGGTGGAGGATCGGCGTGGATTGGCATCTTCAATTCGTGTTTGATGGGCCCACGCTCGTCAATCGGATCACCAGTGACATTCATGATACGACCAAGCGTCCCTGCTCCGACGGGTATCATGATTGGAGATCCACTATCGGTTGCTTTGGCTCCACGGACCAGACCCTCGGTACCTAATCATCCGTGTTAGTGACGGTGCTGGTATATGATAACCAGTGGTACACACCGTCCATGGCGATTGTTCGGACGACATTTTCACCCAGATGTTGCTAATGATATTGTCAGTCTCCAAGACAGATTATTGGATGTGATCCCCTTACAGCGACTTCCAACACCAGCTTTTGCCCACCATTTTGTGTTTCTAAAGCGTTGAGAATGGGCGGTAATTGTTCAGTGTCGAATTTGACTAGCAAGAAAGAGTGTGATCAGCAATCGTCGCAGATGCTTGTTGGAAAAGGTCCGACTCCACAGAAAATGCCTCTGGGGGAAGCAGCTCGCTTACCATCTACAATAGCTCCGACGACCGAGTGTATCTTGCCAACCCGCGCATCTGTGCTGGCACATCTTGCGGCTAGAGCTGGGGCGAAATTCTTTTGGATGGGTTGGAAGGCGCGTCGAGTAGCTGATGGCCGTGTGAGGGCAGAGGTTCGGAGAGCCCGAGACAAGCCGCTATGCCGGAGATATGATGGTCAGCAACTGCCATTGGACCCTAATTAGATGCGGAGCTTAAGCTCACCTCGACAACATGGTGACTGAAACTGGAGAACAGGAAGAAATGGAACGAACAGTGTCGAGTCGAGAGTCGGACAGCAGAGCTAGGATCGAAGGAAAGAGGTTGTCGGTTGATTTCGGGTTGCGCTAAATTAGTCAGCGCCAAGCCAAACTCTAAGAGTACATTTTGCTGTCTATTCCTCAATATAACAGCAAATTCATGATACTTGACCGCGACAACAAGCCGTTGCCAGATTGAAGCTGCCCTGGGCTGGCCTTACTCGCACATGAGCAGCTCTCCTCGCCACCCACACCCTCACTGACCGAGTATGTCCGCCTCAATGCTACGCTCACTTCCTCGAGCTGGCCAGAGCTCCTTATACTTCAGACCTTCGTCTTTTCGCACCAACCTTCGACCTCAAAGTGCCTCGATACCGACATGCTCGGTTGTCTCACAACCGCAGCAGTCACGTCAAGCCAGTGCTCAGCACGCGATCTCCAACCCTACTTTGGCCGGCATCGAGAAGCGATGGGAACAGATGAACCCCCAGGAGCAAGCGGATCTGTGGATGGCATTGAGGGATCGGATGAAGATCGACTGGCATGAGCTGACTCTGCAGGAGAAGAAAGCCGGTCAGTACAATGTAACACCGCGTTCGCATGTCAATATATTGCCCAATGAGCGGCTTCCCCTCTATCCGGCCGATCTCACAGGCCTCAGGCAGTCAATTGACCTTACATACACTTGTCTATAATAAACTCGAGAAGCCAAAGCTGAAATCTGTTTGTACACAGCATACTGGATTGCCTTCGGACCGCATGGACCTCGCACCCTCCCACCTCCAGGCGAGAACCTCTTCATCCTCAAATGGGTCGCCATCTCCGTCGGCGTATCCTTCGTCCTCTTCTACGCAACGCGGCAGTTGGCGAGGCCTGCGCCGAAAACCATGAATGCACAATACCAAGAGATGACTAACGAGTATCTACGAGTAAGTGATCCTTCGGCCTCTTTCCTGGTTTTTTGTTTGAGCTTCTGTTCCTCTGTGTACGACTTGCTAGCTATCTAGGCTATTTTCTGAAATACCCAACAAAGTGGGCCAACGGGGTCTGCTTGGGAAAGTCAATATCCTCTGCAAATTCGTTCCACCTTCTTCACCAGCTGCACGCCCTCAAAACCAAACTTCCGCTAACACTCCCCCCAAACAGAACCAAAACACCGAACCCATCACCGGTATCTCCTCAGAAGGCTACTCAGGCAAAGGCATGGTGCAAAGTAAACCGCGCAAAGGAGGCATCCCCTCCGACGACGACGACGAATAGAGTCAGTTCAGGGAAGAGGGCGCGGGTTGGTTTTGGGCGGCGGGGACGGGGAGACAGAAACCTTGACTGCGCTGTACTCTATTGGCTGGCCGTATCCCAAGATGTCTGCTACAAAAGAGCGATCAGCCCTCCTGCTAGAAAGGACGAGAAGTGTAGTAGATGGAAGGACGGATGGGATGGCTTGCTAGCCCCTTTTTGATTCCTGCTATCTCTGTACAAACGCGAATGGGTTGGGATTGAATCAATAGATATTCCATTTTAATGGCAGGACTATTGGGACTCGTGCCCTGATGTTCTAAATCTCTCGAATGATGGCCATGAGAACATGGCTTTCCATCCGACACCGGTTGCTGAATCTCTGATCTCCGTATGCTAAAGTGTAGCGTGTAGACGATGTATACATACGATACGCAGAAACCTCGCTGAATGAACCTTTGCCGCCATATGCCAAGTATGCGCATTCGGAACTCGTACCACCATGCCATAACTCATACATCCTCGTCAACCAAGCCTACCGCGTAACCAAACCCCTATACAAAGCCCGCAGCTTTGCTCCTCTCCCTATACTCCTCGAAACTCGCACTCGACCCATCTCCAACCCCTCCAGCCCCACCACCACCATCCCCATCGCCATCACTCCCACTCCCACCTCCACCCCCTCCCTCCCCCTTCTCCTCTTTCATCCTCGCCTCCCACTCCTCCTCCTCCTCCGCCAACACCCCATGGAACTTATGCTGCTGCCCCCTCGCCATATACACCGGCGCCGCCTCCCTCCTCGCCACCCTCTCCGTCACGAGCACATACCGAATACTACTCCCTGGCGCCTCAAACATCGTCTCCGTTAGCAGCCGCTCACACACCGTCCGCAGCCCCCTCGCGCCCGTACCCATACCCAGGGCCGTCCTCGCAATCTCGCGCAGCGCACCACGGGTGAAGCGGAGCTCGACGCCGGAGAGCTGGAAGAGCTGCTCGTACTGCCGGATCAGGGAGTTGCGCGGCTCGACGAGGACGCGGACGAGGGATTCTTCGTCGAGGGCGGAGAGCGCGGCGGAGACGGGGATGCGGCCGACGAGTTCGGGGATGAGGCCGTAGGTTTGGAGGTCCGTGGGCTCGAGGAGGTCGAGCGGGTTGTAGTGCTGGAGTTTGTTGTCAGGGGAGGTGGTGGTGAAGAAGGGGAGGTGTTTCTCGAAGAGCTTGCTTTCCTCGGAGCCGGCGCGGACGGAGATGGTAGTTTCGGAGGGGCCGGTGGAGGGGGAGGAGAGGCGGGAGGAGGAGCGGATGGGGGAGTTGAAGCCGATGCTGCCTTTGGCGAGGCGGTTCATGATGGTTTTCTGGAGCCCGACGAAGGCGCCGCAGCAGATGAAGAGGATGTTGTCGGTGCGGACGGTGTAGGTCTCGGCTTTGGAGGGGCCGGAGGTGGTGTTGGAGCCAGAGGAGGAGGAGCGCGTGGGAGACATGACGCCGCCGGAGAGGGGGCTGTTGGTGGGGTAGTTGGCTGAGGGGTTGGGGTTTCGTGAGGAGGAGGATCTCTCTTGCTTGGATTGGATTTGGAGCGTGGTGCCTTCGATGATTTTGAGAAGAGCTTGCTGGACGCCTTCGCCACCAACGTCTTTGCCATGGCTTGCTTTTGCGGTACTGATCTTGTCGATTTCGTCGAGGCAGATGATGCCACGTTCTGCGGCTGTGACATCGTAGTTCGAGGCTGCGAGGAGTCGTTGGACGCAGATCTCGGCGTCTTCGCCTATGTAACCGGCTTGGGTGAAGGGGGTACAATCGGACATGCTGAACGGGACGGAGAGAACGCGGGCAAGGGTTTTGGCCATCAGAGTCTTGCCGACACCTGAAGGGCCGAGAAGAAGGATGTTCGTCTTGTCGAGCGTGGTGGGCGAGGGATCGAATAAAGGAGGGCTACCAATGGATGACGTAGGCGGATGTAAAGGTATGGCTTGTCTATGGCCAGGGAATTCGTCTGCACGTATATAAGTACTTGTTTCCGGCACCATCAGAGACGATTGTACCTTCTAACGGATGCCCGTCGTCCATTTCTCTCCTCAATCTCTGCTGTAGCAATTGCTCTTCCTCCTCCTCTCGCCGTTCTAGTTCCTGCACTCTTTGATAATGGTTGTAGACCGCCACACTTAGTACCTTCTTCGCCCTCTCCTGACCCACAACAAATTGGTCAAGGTGTTGCTTGAGTACCCTCGGCGTGAGCTTTGGTGCTCCCAGGATTGACGCATCCCCAAGCGGCCCATATGTCTTCTGGTCAGGCTCATAGCTACCCGTAAATGGCTGGCCTGTGAAATCCGAGCGCCTGAATTGCGATGAAGACTGCGGTGCGGACGAAGTCGCGAAAGTGCGGTATATGTAGGAGAAGGCTATATAGGATGACCGAGCTTGAGGTTTAATGGTGACGGTAAAAGAAGCCATGTTGCCTGCTTAGCTGCAAGGTCTTGGTGGCAATGCGACGCTGAGATGTTTGCTCCTGCCCCAAGACGTCGGCGAGAGGTCGCTACCAGTAACGATCGGCGGGCATACTCGTTGCATTCCGGACCCAGCAGCCACAAAATCATACCGTGAAAGTAGCTCTGATCAAGTGGGCCAATTGCTTTCTCCACATCGAGGTGCGGATGATAAGCGGCACGTGACTTGCATGCGATAGTCCCTGCACCGACCGGACTGTGGTTTGCTCTGCACGATGACGCGGAGCCGCGGCGGGAGTGCAGAAGCGTTTTGGCTGGTTGGGTGTTTAGCTTTCAAAGGCTTTGGGTGGAGGGGCTCGAGGGGAAAGGACCCCGCCATGTCAACAGATACTTTAGCTTACAGCCAGACGTTGTTTGGCCCCATGGAGGCCTCTCGCTCGAAGTTGCTCAGACACCAGCTCATGCATCTACTCAGGTGCATCCAATAGAGCCTAGATATCGTTTGACCGACGATCGATTGAAGGCGTTGGAGAGGGCCCAGCCATCATGGCTACTTCGGCCTTGAACAATGCGTCGGAAAACTCAATCCTCTCAGATCCAGCAGGCGATAAGGTCGCAGCAGACGGCACCGGTAAGGGTCCCCGGGAGATCCAATTGACTGCTTTGCTCACAAGTCCACAGGCGTCGTTCAGCTCGACCCTTGGCTTTCCCCTTTCAAAGATGCCCTGCGAAGCCGTTACTCTCACGCTCAGAAGTGGATCAAGACTATCAATGAGACCGAAGGTGGACTGGAGAAGTTCAGTAGAGGCTACGAGAAGTATGGCCTCATTGTCAAGCCCAATCAGGACATTGTCTATCGAGAATGGGCCCCAAATGCCACTCAGGCAAATGTTATTGGAGACTTCAGTCAGTTCGTCTCTGCAGCATCAAAGACCACCATTGCTGACTGGTTATCTTTCGGCAGACGGCTGGAACAGAGAAGCCACGCCGATGACTAGGGGCGAGTATGGGGTTTGGGAAGTCTTACTACCGGCGAAAGATGGTCAGCTTGCTATCCCACACAACAGCAAGATCAAGGTGATTGGAATCCCGCGATATACAAAACTTTTTACTAAGGATTGCACAGTTATCTATGGTGATCCCATCGGGCGAACGCATTGAACGCATACCGGCATGGATCACGAGGGTCACACAGGATCTCAATGTTTCGCCGGTGTATGATGGAGTATTGTGGCATCCACCTCAAGATCAGCGCTACTTTTTCAAGAATCCTCGACCACCCAAACCCCAGAGTGCTCGGATATACGAAGCCCATGTGGGGATCTCTTCGCCAGAACTACGCATAACGACATACAAGGAGTTCACGCATAACATCATCCCTCGAATACATCATCTAGGATACAATGTGATTCAGTTGATGGCCATCATGGAGCACGCATACTATGCCAGCTTTGGGTACCAGGTCAACAGCTTCTTCGCAGCTAGTAGTCGCTTCGGAACTCCAGAAGATCTGAAAGAACTTATTGATACAGCACATGGTTTCGGCATCACGGTCCTTCTCGATATCGTGCATAGTCACGCCTCTAAAAACACGATGGACGGCTTGAATGAATTTGACGGATCTGACCATCTTTACTTCCATGGAGGTGTTAAAGGCAAGCACGAACTTTGGGACAGCCGTCTCTTCAATTATGGAAGTCACGAGGTGTTGAGATTTCTATTATCCAATCTGCGATTCTGGATGGAGGAGTACCAATTCGACGGGTTTCGGTTTGACGGCGTTACAAGCATGCTCTACACCCATCATGGCGTTGGAACGTGAGGTTTTCCTCCGAGTTCCCCCGTGCAAGCTAACGATTGATAGCGGCTTTTCGGGAGGCTATCATGAATACTTTGGACCGAATGTTGACGAAGATGGCGTTGTCTACCTGATGCTAGCCAACGAATTGCTACATAATCTATACCCGAACTGCATTACGATCGCTGAGGACGTATCCGGCATGCCCGCGTTGTGTATTGCGTTGTCTCTTGGTGGTATCGGATTTGACTATCGACTCGCGATGGCCATTCCTGACCTGTATATCAAATGGCTCAAGGAAAAGCAAGACTCAGAGTGGGATATGGGTGCCTTGGCCTTCACGCTTACGAATAGAAGGCATGGAGAGAAGACCATTGCGTATGCCGAAAGTCACGATCAAGCGTATGTCATATCTTTCACACAGAGTGAAATTCAGCTGACGTGGAACAACCAGGCTCGTGGGAGACAAGTCACTGCTTATGTGGTTGTGCGACAAGGAAGTGTACACCCACATGTCGATACTCACAGAATTCACGCCCGTGATCGAGCGAGGGCTTAGCTTGCACAAGATGATTCGTCTCATCACACATGGCCTTGGCGGTGAAGGTTATCTTAATTTCGAAGGGAACGAATTCGGTCATCCGGAATGGCTCGACTTCCCACGCGACGGCAATGACAACAGCTATTTGTACGCTCGTCGTCAATTCAACCTGCCCGATGACCGGTTGCTGCGGTACAAGTTCCTCAACGAATTCGACACTAAGATGCAATGGACGGAGGAGAAATACGGCTGGCTGCACTCGCCACAAGCGTATGTCAGCTTGAAGAACGAGCAGGATAAAGTGATCGTCTTCGAACGAGCCGGACTGCTGTGGATCTTCAACTTCAACCCGACTCAGAGCTTCACCGACTATCGGGTGGGGGTCGAACGAGCCGGGACATATCAGATTGTTCTGGACACAGATGACGCCGCATTTGGAGGCTTCGGGAGGAACGCCAAGGGGACGAGGTTTTTCACGACACCATTCACATGGAATGAACGAAAGAATTTCGTCCAGGTCTATCTGCCAACACGAACAGCAATAGTGAGTCATTCTCGGTCACTGGAGCAAATAATACCTCATCAGCTGACATATTCATGCCCAAGGTCCTGGCCGAAGAATCTACACTATAATTAACCCCGTCACTCGCGGCCTTGGTAGGTCATGTCAGCCAGCCGAGCTACATCTAGACAGGATTGAATCTGTAATACGTTGATGGTCGCAGCCTCGTGTACAATACTAGCAATACGGATGAATAAACAGCACATGTTGAGGCATTTTGCAGTAGTCGGAGGATGCCGGTAACCTGTGCGACGAGACTAAGTAAAGTAGGTATTACTTCCTAACTTCCTATTGATCCGCACGGCCGATCGGCGTACCTATTATGGTACTATGGAACCAAGTACAGTCGTCGAGAATCAGCCCTGTATGAAAGTCCGGTTGTGCGCAGCTGGGATGCTGAAGCGGCCCATGACGTTCGGGCCGAAAGTTGCTGAGAAGGCACAACCGCTTCGAACTTCCAAAACCCCTCTAACTTTTCTTCTTTCTCTCAACAATTCTTCAATCCATAATACTCACCGAGTACCTAACCCTTTCTACAAATACAGCTCCTGATCTACCTCACCCTGTAAGTCTAACACATTTTGTGTCGTCTTGAAACTCAACTCAATCATCTATAGCTTCACACTATGCCTGAGACCAAGGTATGCGTCAGTACAAGCTGGAAGTTTCATCAAGCTCACAAAGCCAGGTCGGCATCAACGGCTTCGGTCGTATTGGAAGAATCGTAAGTCATCGGTCCAGCATCGCATTATCCTGTTCCTGATAGCTATCAGGTATTCCGCAATGCGTATGTGCCCCGCTGTGCCCCGCTATCGCTATCGGGCAGGCCAAGCTGTTAGACACGTGAATGCTCACTACTACTGAAAATCCAGTGTTCAGCATGGAGAGGTCGATGTCGTGGCTGTCAATGACCCCTTCATTGAGCCCAAGTACGCTGTACGTTTCCCTCGTTCGCCATGTACACCAGTGAAGGTCATGTGTAGAATTATTGCAGGGACTGGACTGACAACGGATCGCGCCAGGCCTATATGCTGAAGTATGACACTCAACACGGTCGCTTCGATGGCGATGTCAAAGTGGACGGCAATGACCTTATCGTCAACGGAAAGAGAGTCAGATTTTACACGGAAAAGAACCCTTCCGATATCCCCTGGTCAGAGACTGGCGCATACTATGTTGTTGAGTCCACCGGAGTCTTCACGACCGCCGAGAAGGCCGGCGGTCACCTGAAGGGTGGCGCCAAGAAGGTCGTCATCTCGGCCCCGTCCGCCGATGCTCCTATGTTCGTTATGGGCGTGAACGAGAAGGAGTACAAGTCCGACATCGAAGTCATCTCCAACGCTTCCTGCACGACGAATTGCCTTGCCCCTCTTGCAAAGGTCATGCATGACAATTTTACCATCATCGAAGGCTTGATGACCACTATCCATTCCTACACTGCGACGCAGAAGACAGTTGATGGACCATCCGCAAAGGACTGGAGAGGAGGACGTACTGCTGCTCAGAACATCATTCCTAGTAGCACCGGTGCGGCCAAGGCGGTCGGCAAAGTCATTCCCTCGCTCAATGGCAAGCTTACTGGCATGTCGATGCGTGTCCCAACCTCCAACGTGTCCGTGGTTGATCTTACCTGTCGCCTGGAGAAGGCCGTTACCTATGAACAAATCAAAGAGACGATGAAGAAGGCTGCCGAGGGAGAACTCAAGGGTTTGTAGAACGGAGCATACGTGTGCTAGCATTCTCGTTGTGCTAATTCAGTGTAGGCATTTTGGCTTATACCGAAGATGAAATCGTCTCCTCTGACTTGAACGGCGATAGTCATTCATGTGTTTTCGATGCCAAGGCTGGCATTGCCTTGAACGACCATTTTGTCAAATTAGTCGCATGGTATGACAATGAGTGGGGCTATTCCCGCCGCGTGCTGGATCTCCTTGGTACGTTGTGCGTAATCAAGATACTGAAATCGTTACTGACCCCTCTTAGCCTACATTTCGAAGGTGGACAACTCCAAGTAGGGAAAAGAAAATGGCGAAGGAGTGGAACCGACGATGACTCGGTTTAGTCTGACCTAGAAAAGTGGGCTAGAAATCATATTATGAATAGGTGGCCAGATGAATGCGAATGAGAACATATTTTGACTGCTGCATGCCCCTTTACTGAGCCCACAATTTTGGCTCACTTCAGAGGTACAGCTGGCATGTGATTGGTTTTCCCCCTTGGGCTCGGTAGCGCACTATGGTTAGTCGTACCGTAAGAATGTAATTTTTCCTACCGCTAGCCTATCTCGGGATTAGCTTGAAGTACACGTGAGGTCGAAACGAAGCAGAAATGTTCAGATTCTCAATGTTCGGTAACTCTTCCAAGTACATCCAATTCTGCTTTGAGCATAAAGAAGTTGCCCGTGATTTCTTGCACATGACTCTGTCCACTGTAGAATCCTCAAAATCAGATTGTGTGTCACCATACTGAAACTGACACCAATGGTTGGCTGGGTCAGCGGAAGGTAGGAAGCATTTCTACTTTGTACTTTGTTTGGATTTTTGCATATTTGCTCCCCTATCGTATGAAAATTACTGACGAACAGCATCGTAGAGTGGGTTTGGAGATCAAGTGGCTTGTCTGTACTATATAGACTTGTTAAGCCAGAGAAAATCCCACAAAAGCTAGACATGTCTCACAGGACTTGAATTGCTCCGGAAAAGACTTTCTTTCGCCAGCCACCAAGATAGCTGTCAAAGAAGTTGGTTTCCATCAATGATGCGGGGAAGATATATCCTGCTGCAATAGCCGGCGTGGGCTATTCCTGTACTATGCTGGACTGAGGAGTGGTATATTGTCGTCGTGGTACACTTTGAATACGATCATAGATGGAGGTCTCAATGGAGGACATGCCTATGCTAGGCATAGCAGAGTCATTCACAAGAGATGATGCTTCACAACCGCATAAAGACACACCTTTTCATACAAACAGCCCTGCCATACCACTATCACAGTCTGGAGCTGTGACTCTGAATGGGTCTCAAGCTTTTACACGAAGCCCTACACCAGGAAGCCGTGATAATTCTCTGAATCCGTCTCTGAGGCGTGCCAGATACAATTCCGAAGATCCCTCAGGACTTGTCAAACAGATTCATTCCGTTCTGAGCATCGATTCACCATCAAACGGCACTCCAGCTTCTATGCCTTCATCCAGCCCAGAAATCGACGAAGACAAGCCCAAGCGTCATCAGCTACAGGTCGCAATGTTGCCAACAGGACTCTGCTACGATGTACGGATGCGATTTCATTGCGAGCTTCAGCCCCATCAAAGGGCCGACGACCATCATCCCGAGGATCCACGTCGAATCTTTGAAATCTATCAAGCGCTCTGCCACGCCGGTCTCGTAGATGATCCTATGTCAACGAGGCCGTTGGTACCCCAGCCCCTAGCCCGTGTGATGGCCCGAAATGCCACAGCTGGAGAAATCTGCCTGGTGCATAACGCGAAGCACTATGCGTTCATGGATGGCTTACGCAGTAGGTGAACCCAGTTGTCAAGTTGACAAATGTTGACTAATGCCGCCCAGACGCCAGTGAAACAGAGTTACTGGAGTGGGAGAAGCTATTTGACTCGATCTACCTTAATCAGCTGACTAACTTGTCGGCACTGCTTTCGGCTGGAGGAGCAATTGAAGTTTGTAGAGCAGTCACGAACCGACAGATCAAGAACGGTATTGCAGTCATTAGGCCTCCGGGACACCATGCTGAGCCTGAAGGACCAATGGGATTCTGTTTCTTCGACAATGTCGCGATCGCAGCACGAACATGCCAGGCAGACTATGGCGACAAGTGCAGAAAGATACTCATCATAGACTGGGACGTCCATCACGGCAATGGAATCCAGAAAGCTTTCGAGTGGGATCCCAATGTTCTCTATGTATCCATCCACGTTTTTCGCGACGAAGGTGGGCTGTTTTATCCAGGGTCAGAGTATGGTAACCACAAACACTGTGGCCTCGGTAAGGGCGTCGGGTTCAACATTAACATACCTTGGCCTTCAAAAGGCATGGGTGATGCTGATTACCTGTACGCGTTCCAGCAAGTCATCATGCCCGTAGCTTTCGAGTTCAATCCTGATCTTGTTATTATTGCTGCTGGCTTTGACGCCGCTCAGGGAGATATGTTGGGAGGTTGCTTCGTTTCTCCGGCAGGCTATGCGCATATGACTCATATGCTCATGTCACTTGCGGAAGGTCGACTGGCTGTCTGTCTGGAAGGTGGCTACAATCTCGCCGCTATCGCAAATTCTGCACTGGCAGTTACACGCGTGCTCATGGGCGAGCCGCCTGACCGGCTTGAGGAAACTAGACCTACAATTTCTGGTTTGCAAACGGTACAAATGGTAGCTATGTACCAATCGAGATACTGGCGGTGTCTGGAGCCAAAGGACTTGACTAAGGGTGAGACCCATCCTGTAATGCTATTACTATACATGATGCTAAAGCGATGGCAGAAATCACTGATAGTATCGGCGGTGAACGCCTTCATGGTGGGTCATCAATCGATACGACGTTTCGAACATAAAACTGATCTGTTCAGATGTTATTCGCTACTATCAAGCCGCCAAGATGTTCGATAAACACAAGATGTTTCCGCTACACCCTTTCAGAGACAATTTGTCGAAGTCTTTCGAAAATCAGATTCTTGCTACGTGTGTATTCGAAACAGGATAGACACCCTAGCACGTATACTGATAGTGTTGTAGACACAATTATGCACACAAGGTGCCCTTGGTTCTCTTTTTACATGAGCCGTATGCCCTTCTAAAGGAAAAATATTTTCATAAAAAGCTGATGTTTCTCCAGGCCTGATATCCTCGGAACACCGGATCCAAACACCCACGAGTTGGACACGCATAATTCCTGGCTAGTATGTATCATTGAGGCTGCAAACCATCATGACCCTTCATTTGCTGACCGCTGAAAGGCTGATGGATTAAAGTATTATATCGATTGGGCCGCTCAAAGAGGCTACGCAGTCATAGATGTTAACATACCCAAACATCTGACCGGCATCGACGTGGGTGCCTGTTGAAATCTTTGCCAGAACACATATTGACTTCACTACAGGAGGACGACGGTTTCTTCGTAGCGGACAGATCACAACTCCGCGAGGTTGCCAACAAGCTCATGATATATCTTTGGGAAAATTATCTCGAGTATGCATGTTTCAAACACCGAAAAATACACTTAGATGATCTCCTAACATCTCAGCAGCATCAATGAGAGCACTGAGATATTCCTTGTCGGAATTGGTGAACCATACGCTGCATTCTTGCATTTGCTGGATAATCGAGGTTTGTCCACCTACAGCTTTCCACAGGTCTTGCATAGTTGGTTGATCCTCGATATTAGCAACATCGCTTCAAAGAATCACAGGAATTATCAACTTCGTGAATCAAGGTGGTCTGTACGTAGTGTCAGACCAGAACACCTACTGGCTCTCAAAGTGGTATCGTCAAGTAAGTCATGCTCGTTGGCTTCGATTATTACTGTGTGACATTTCTTGCTGAAAGTCTTCATTAGAAGTCGATGGTGTTCGTTTCCGAGGACAATCCAATTTACAGCATCTCCGGGCCCAAGAAGCTTTCCAAGCGCTACGGGAATCTCGTCAAGTCGTATGGTAGAGGGCTTAACGGGATGTTGATGGCTCACAAGGAAGAGGTGCAGGAATTTATTGAGGCAAGAATCAGAACCACAGTTGTAGGATCGATCGAGGTCAGAGATGAACGGATCGCCTGACTGTGGCGATGAAGGGAGTACCGGGTGACGGTTTGACAGCATTCTAGGGAGAGTATCCTTGATCACTGTGTAAGATATTCAGCGGACTGCTCCTATGGGGGAAGGTAGATTGTGGGATCTAGCACAGGTTTTCCTGCAGCAGGCTCATACAATTCCTGGTTTGGAGAAGACTTAGAAGATGGGACACCAATATTAGTAAAACAAATCTATACCCAATACGGAGTACCAATGGATGTATCATACAGCAAGCGCACGGCGCGGCCCGGCGCTACCAGTAGCCGATATAACAAAATGTATTTGCGGGTGATTCCAACCTCTGCTTCTCGATCATCGCAATCATGAAGGTACCAAACACTCTCAGCCCTCACAGGCTGGCCATGCGTACGTTGTCCGATGCCAGAAGAACATCGCAAGATGTTTCTTCATCCGTTCAAAGTCATAGCCCCAAAGGAGGGGTGTTTAGAAGCTAATCCGCGGTCGTTGTCGTCGGCAACAGTAGCTGAACTTGTTACTGTGTCGATTGTTCTTTTTCTTTTGATATTCTCTTACATCTTGATACTGGGGAGAGGGCATTGTTGCCTAGGAAAGAAAATCAGATTGTCGTACTACAAAACACTAAAACCTACCAAAAAGAGTCCTAAAAACCACCCCATTCGAGGACGAGCAACTGCCTACATCACAGTATAAATTGCACAACATGGTGCTGACCGATCTTGCAAACGAGTTGCTACTTCAAACCTTCTTCTCTTGCAATTCTATGATAGATGCCCTTAACCTTGGGGCAACCTGCCATCGGCTCCACCGGGTCTCCCAGACCTCGAACCAGCTTCCGATTCTCTATGCTGCTGCAGAGACTCAACTGGGTAAGTCAAAACTCCATAAACCCCCTCTATTGACGTCCTTATCATAGCATTGGAACTCTGCAATATCCAGGCCCAGATTATCTCCAAGATCCTTCGTAATAGTTGCTGATTGCTGAACTGCTTAGGCCCCCTCCGCGACGCCATTCGCCTCGTAACACACAATGCCAGTCAACCTGTGCACCTCCCTCGCCCAGCACCGCCTCAATCCCTTGCTCTCCTCCAGCGTCTGCTTACCGTCGGCCGCGTCGCCAACAAATTCGTACTCCTCTATCCGGCCCAGAAATGGCGCGGCGCCTCCAGCTCCTCTCGACGCCTCCTTACTTCCAACGAAGCATACCGTCTCCGCCGTGCTATCTACCGCCTTTGGCTCTACACCAAAGCCTTCCATACCCCATCCTACACGAGCCGGACCCGTCTCCAGCCCCCCATCATCCGCTCCCGCGCCGCGGTCCTGCGACCCTTTCCAGCTTCCGAGCTAGCAGAGCTGCTCGACGCCCACGCCATCCTCCGCGACCTAGTAGCATACCACATCTGCCCCAGCGACGAAACCGTGAGGCGCCGTCATAAAGCACGCTACCCCCACGGTTCACACCGCACAAGTTCCACCTTCGTTTCGCTCAATTCCTCAAAACGTGAAGACTCGAGTTGGTTGGCCGCTGGAGGCTGGGGCGATGAAATCACGCACTACTACGTCGTGGAAGACATGCTCAAGCTACCGCCCGATCAAATCCTCTGGCTATACGAGTACGTGAGCGGCGCGCCTGGCACATCGGCTACAAAAGCAAACTCCCACGCGTGGCTTACGATGTGCAATGCGATCGAGTGGCTGGATGAAAAAGTGCGCAAAGGGCATTTCGCAGGGCCGGATGAGGAAGTCGTGACGGGGTTCGTGGATGTGGTGACTGAAGATTGGTTCGAGAATAACGGGGAAACAGTAGGGGAGACGGTGGACTTCGTCGTGGAGGAGAGGGGCGGTGAGAAAGGCGCGGTGAGGGCGCAGGTGGTGGAGGGGGAGTTGGGAGTGGTGACGGGGGCTTACCTGTAGAGGCTCCGGGTGAGGATCGACATCCCAAGAGAAGGCTGGCATGGAGGGTTGGGGACTTCTTCATCCTTGAATACTTTTTAGTTGGTGGGGTTCTTCTCGACGGTCTGGGGACTGACAGCCTTCAATACCTTTCAGTCAGCAAGACACTACTCGACGGTCTGGGAACTTTTTCATTCCTTAATACCTTTTAGTCGGTGAGGTTCTCTTCAACGGTCCAGGGACTGTCACCTTTTTCTATACCTTTTGATTTGGCAAGATGATTCTCGACGGCACAATACCTAGCCAGCTGCCTAGCTAGCTGTCCTTCCCGCGCAGCACATTCATACAATCTTCACAGTTTCGAACCCCTTCCTGTTCTACATGCCACGCTGCACGTTCCCTCGCCTTCTGCTACCTCCCTCGTCCCCGAACCCACATCCCGAACACACGTCATTCCCTCTCACCCACTACAACCGTCCACGCTTCTCGGCGCTCAAGAAGAAGCTACCCCGCGCTAGGTATAAGAGAGCTACTAAGTTTTGTTGCCTTCTGTGATAGCACTCTTTCTCTTCTTTTCTGCTTTTGAAGAGGTTTGTTGGAGGGGTTGGGGTGATGGGAGGTTGGGGGGTGGGTGGAATGGGGAAGTGAGGGTGGGGGGTGGAAGGTTGGATGTAGGTGGGAGATGGGATGTAGAGGTGGTGCAAGGTAGGGATTGGGGCATATGTATAGGTTGGGGGGGGATTAGACGGTGATTGGGGCTGTGTATCTTTGTTTGAGAGAGGAGCTACAGGCGGGGATATGGGGATTGTCCCGGTGCTGTGCTTGTTCGTGGGCAGATGGGGTGTCCTGTGGGCGAGTATAGGAATACCTTCCAGGGTTACTAATCTTTGACATGGATGTGGACATCTATCCAGCAATCTGATCGCCATATCCTTCTGGTGTGACTATTCAAGTCTATGCCTCGGCGTATCTCTAAGCTAGAGGAGACTGGCTTTCAAGGTCTGGCCTTTGAGATGAATGAATAGTCTACTCTTGTGCCGTCACACTTCAGTTCCCTTCCTCGCAGGAGCTCTCATCGCTATCACTGATACCGCCACTCTCACTCGGCGTCAGCATCTCCTCGTCCTCCTTTACATCCTCTGCTCCCCTCCCGCCCATCTCCACGTCCCCCTCGCCAGCACTCGAGCTATTGTCATTACTCCACTCATCCCACTCACTGCTCTGGCTCCGCTCCTCTGCTTCCTCCTCCTCACTCCACTCCCTCTCCAGCGCCTCATACCCTTCCTTCAACTTCATATTCCCCTCACACATCCGCTCCCATTCCTTCTTCCTCACCACTTCCTGAGCCGCAGACTCCTCCTCATCCCGCCTCGACGCAGCCTCCACCTCCGCATCGCGACGGTCGTACTCGACAATAATCTCTTTATGTTTCTGCGCCGCTAGTACATCTAGCGCTTTCTGGCTCGGGACCTTGATCTTGGCGTGAAAGACATCGGGGTGGAAGATCTCCAGGAAGCTGTACTTCTCCGCCCACCGATCTCTCACCACTTTTCCGTAGGGGGACGTATCCTCGAAGCCTGTCACGACGTGGAAGCGGCGATAGTGCTCGATGTTGCAGCTCGCCCAGCCGGCGAAGAACTCCACCAAGACCTCGTCGTTTTTCGCTATGGCAACGTGATCGAGGTTGCGGTTGTAGTCCACGCGGCGCCCGACTTTCGTGTTGAAGGTTTTGATCTTCGGCATGCAGTAGATGGGCGCCTCGTCTTTTGGTCGATCCTCGTCGAAATCGTAGAGCTCGTCGGCGTCGAGCATTAATACGATTTCCTGGTAGATTTCTACAAAGCGTTTGCCCTCCTCGTAGTCGTCGCGCTCTCTGCAGCAGTTGAGGCAGAAGTTGCGCAGGCCCGGGCGGGTGACGATTTTCCATGTCCTAGCGAATTTGTCGACGAGGACCCGGAGTCGGAACCAGGCGAGGAGGCGGACGGCGTCGCGGGGGCGGAGGAGCATGAGGGAGTCGGTGAGGAGGAGCATGCAACCGTGGGGGAAGAGGCGAGTGAGATGCGGATGCGTCATGTTGGGGTCGCGGCGGAGCGAGAGCGACCATACATTCATGGACTTTTTGAGGATGTGGGCGAAATGCGGGATGAGGTGGTATTGCCAGAAGGAGGAGTGAGCGATGATGACGCCTGCGTCGGCGGATTGGTAGAAGTAGCTCCATGCGGCGTCGTTGCTGTTGGGGTCGTAGGTGTAGATTTCGAGGGCGTTGTTGGCGGATAGGAATTGGACAACGAGATCTTGCTCGTCCTTTGCTTCTCTGGGGAAGAGAAGGAAGAATTTGGAACATTCGGCTGAGATTTTTGGGGGCGCTTGTTGAATCAGGCGGGAGTAGTCGATTTCGTAGAGAATGCGCATCACAGTGTTGATGCCTTGCTCGCTGGGAACATTGATCGTTTTGCCCCTCTTGATGATGCGCTTCTCAACCTTTTGTCTGCGTGAGGAATGTTCCGAAGCCTTTGCTTGTACGTAGTGTATAGGAGCCCTGACAACGAAGCGTAAAGCTACACCAGGAACAGGAAGAAATTGTCGATCGAGAAATTGCCAGTCCTCAGAGTTTGTCGGAAATATGATCATGGAGAACTCATTGCTGAGAAACACACCCCCAGATACATTGAGTTTGAGGACCTCTGCAAAAGCACCCACTTCCGCCACGGACTTGTGGAACGGCACCACGAAGCCTGATCCGTGATAGTTGGAAGTGGAAGTGTGGAAATGGGCTTCATAGTCTGCGGCAGTGCACATATGTGAGTACCACACCTCCAGTCGACCCCCAGTTCGAGGAACAGTAGAACTCAGCACCAGTTGCTTAGCTGGCCGCTCCAGCCCTCGCCACCTTGCCGCTCCCACCATTGCACGTCCGGGTCCTGAGTACATATCCCCATGGATATCCGACATATCGTTGCTATTCATCTGATTGTGTGCCTCTGGAGCATCGGGACCATAATGATTAGCAGTCTGCTGATTGTATTCTCCGCTTCTCCGCATATCATTGTATTCTCCGCTTCTCCGCATATCAGCAATTATTTTCTCGAGACCTTTTGGGCTGCTTGGTCGTTTAAAGCCTTGTGGACTTAGCGGGCCAATTGGCGGTGAGGATGCTTGCGGACGTGGCTGGATAGTGATACTCGAAGGCGAGGCAATCTGTGGGGCGTTGACGAATTCACGAGGTGATTCAGCTCTGTTAGGCTGGGGGAGTGGCGGTTGCTGTAAGGGATTTGGACGTGCTGGGGTTGGCGCGGGAGCTGAAGCTGGAGCTGCCATGGAGGCTAGGGGTGCAGCTGGAGGAGGAGGTGGAGGAGCCTGTGACCGTTGCATGTAGGCACTTAGAGGTATCGAGACGCGCTTGGTCGCGGGCTCGACAGGTCTCATGGGTGCTTGTGGTGCCTGCTTCGCCTGATCCGGCTGTACTTGTGCAACCATTGACGGCTCAACGGTGATTTCATTATCCATCGTATCCATCCAGGACCCGTCGTTACTGGTTGTCGTGTCTTGTGGAACCTCTTTCAAGCTATCTTGTATCATCTGATACGCGGTCTTATTGGTCCCTTCACTTGGTCGGCGAACAGGCTCCTTCACAGCTTTTCCATCCTTCGGGTCAATGAAATGCAAACTAGTCACATCACGCATTGGCTCTGTGCGACCTTTCATGACAGTTCTCCTGCGCACGGAGTGCTTGTCGTAGGCTTTGGTTGGCCCGTCGATGTTACGAGCCGAGTGCTTCAAGGCCAGGCCCGAGTTGCCACGAACCTTTCCCTTATCCCAATTACTCAGAAGATTCCCAGTGACCGGCATCTTTGGCTTATAGGAGCTTCTCTTCATCAATGGTTTCGGTCGCCGAGGACCTCTTCCTATGCCGCCCCGCGGAACTGCGGTGGGTGCTCTACCCGGGGCTGGCCTCGGCCTTGACGCTGCTGACAACGGTGCTTTCGCCGTGCCTTGCGGGGTTGCTACTCGAGCATCCAATATCTGCGCAAGCGGAGTAGCAGACGTGGGCTTGCTGACTGATATCGATGGCGCTCCATTCACTACCTTGGTTTTGTCTTTCTTTGCCGGTTCCTGTGCTTTAGATTTTGCCTGTTTCCCGGTCTGTTGATCGGTTTCTCTGGCGGCAGATGAACCTTTGTTTGCTCGTTTAATTGAAGCTGTCCGATTCTTCTTTCTGAGATCTTCCATGAATGAATCGACAGATGTGTCTGTGTTGTTGTCACTAGTTTTCTTTGCAACGCTTTGCTCTCTAGACTGGGTTCGACTGCTCTTGCCCGTTTTGTTCTTTGGCCTCATAACCGTCTTCGCTAAAGGCTTATCCGGAATAGATTGCAGATATAGAGGGATTGCTCTACCGCTTGCTTTGAATTGATTCTTGACGACGCGAGCTTGGTTCTCAAGATCCGAGGCCGTGAATTCCTTGAGAATTGAATGATGCATCGACAATATATTAGTCCATTGGGGGCCTTTCAGGCGCTCGAGTCCGTTAATCAGAGCACTCTGTTGTGTAGAGTTCCACGGAGAAGGTGCCGGCGCGGTAGGTTCTGGGGAGCTCTCTACATTCATAGCATCATTTTCCGACAGAGAAGAGACCTCCTTGGTCTGCCGTTGCTGCCGTTTCTTACGCTTGGTCGGTCGTTCATCGTCGGATACCGATTCTTCCAAACTCTCTTTGCTGGCAGTGTCTTCGCCCTCATCGGATTCGATTTCTAATGGAGCGACAGGCAACCCCATACGTATTCTCTTGTTACGTCGATGCATCTTTCGCTTCTGTGTAGCTTCCTGCCATTTATGCCACCTATCCTCGAATGCTTCAACGTCGAAAGGTTTGATGTAGCTTCGACTAATACGCATCTTTTGCTCTTCCCAGTCTTTGAAAGTCTTATCTTCTTCATCTTGGAAACTCTCACGAGTCTCCCAGGTATTACGTACTTCGGGATATCCGTCCCATTTAACAAGGTACTCCATAACACCGTCATTGTTGCGCTCGGCCCAGATCCCTTCTAGCACATAGGTCTCCCGTTTTTCGCTGACAGCAGTGGAGGTAATGGATATGCTATCGTCATTAGAATCATCTTCGCTCATTTCGCGAGAGCCTAGGTCTGCAGCTCTGGCCATGGCCAAGCAGGTTCGACTTCTGAAGTATCAAGTTGTTGAAGTTGAAGGAACGTAGATTTGACAGCAAGTAGTCGGTAATGGCTTGCTAAGGAGATGGCAATAAAGAGACTTTTGGATTGTATGTCAGACAAGAGACGTCTCCCACCTCAACGAGGTGCAAATCTGACTTAAGTAAAATAGCCTTCTCAAGTTCTATACTGAGCCCACACACCGCATATCATGCACGATTTCAAGCTGTTGCCTGAGCAGAAACAAGCCTTGTAGATGTGCAGGAAGAGGCATATGGATGCATAATTACCTTAAGGACAAGGAGAAGTGATTTTACAAGTCGTTCATGATCAGTCAAATCGTCTGAATCTGGGGAGAGAGGTTTGAGTCCTCTAGGTCCGGTCATAGAAACCAATTACTAGACTGATCTCAATTCATTACTGATGAACAAAGGCAATATATCCACTTGAACGCTTCAGGCACAGATGAAGGCAGCAGAAAGTAATTTCTTGCTGGTGCTGCTTGTTCCTAAGGTCGTGAACACGTGAAGACGCGAAAGTATCTTACTTTTCTTTTCAAGTAGAAGGTGCCTCCAACCCCTGAAAGCAGGCTAGTCCGGAACCGGGCTAGTGATGATCCCGAGCCAGGTTGTACTCGGTTCCTTTTAAAGGGCGGCTGCGTCTTTCAATATCAAAAGAATTGTATTAAGCACTGGAGGATACGGTTCTTTCTTACCTCAACCAGCCATCATAAGCGTGGTCTGTCATACGCATACTAAAGTCAAGGGTAGTATTGACGAAGGGCACCAACCGAGTTTGGGAGCCCACGTCGTTATCAAAGAAATCACCTCCCCTTCTCCTTCATTCCTCTTCTAAACCATGGCCAACGACGAGTATGATGTAGGTGTCCCTCATCCCAGCGCACCTTATTATCCGCTAATACTCTCCCTCGCAGTTCCTCTTCAAAGGTACTACCCCAAGACCGCCCATCCTCCCCCAAAACTAACCCCCCACCTCAGTGGTCCTGATCGGAGACTCCGGCGTCGGGAAATCCAACCTGCTCTCCCGATTCACCCGCAACGAATTCAACCTCGACAGCAAATCCACCATCGGCGTCGAGTTCGCCACCCGCTCCATCCAGGTCGATGCCAAAACCATCAAAGCCCAGATCTGGGACACAGCGGGCCAGGAACGCTACCGCGCCATCACGTCGGCATACTACCGCGGAGCCGTGGGCGCGCTGCTGGTGTACGATATCAGCAAGCATCAGACGTACGAGAATGTGCAGCGGTGGTTGAAGGAGCTGAGGGATCATGCGGATGCGAATATTGTGATTATGCTGGTGGGGAATAAGAGCGATTTGAGGCATCTGAGGGCGGTGCCGACGGAGGAGGCGAAGCAGTTTGCTAGTGAGTGGTGTATTTGGGGTGCGCTTTGGGGGAGTGGTTGCTGATGGGGAATAGGTGACAATAATCTATCGTTCATCGAGACTTCCGCGTTGGATGCGAGCAACGTCGAGCTGGCCTTCCAGAATATCCTGACGGGTAGCTTCCTCTACGCCGACTACGAGGCTTATGTAATGCTAATACACGTGTGCAGAAATCTACCGCATAGTCTCAAGCAAGGCGCTCGACAACGGCGACTCAGCCCAAGCACCCATTGGCGAACGCAAACCCATTGAGCTTACCAAGACGCAAGATCCCTCAGGCAAGCCAGGTGGTAAATGCTGTTAGGACGGGTCTCCTATGGCAGTGTTCTATGGCTGGAATTACGGTTTTGTCCCCTGATATTTGGGCGATGTGGCGGTCCCGTTACCACTACAAGGCGTTTCTCAAAGCATTCCCCTGATGCGCGCGCATGTTTGCTACTTGATCACGATTCAATGGCGTAGGTGATGCTTGGTACGATGGCTATTGTCTATCCTCGTTTTGCGCTATCTCTGCACTGTTGAATGTCCGTGATATCCCTCGTCACTCTCACCTGCCAGACCTCCTAGCCTACTCCCAATAAGGTATGTCCATAAATCTAGTTTCGGCTTATAGTTTGCGTGCTACGTGGGTATCGAAACCATCTCGCAATTTGCATCGCATGTCGAACCCAGCACATCTCGTGCATCTCACGAAGAAAAACCGTTCTTCAGTCAACAAAATCAGCATCTCAGTCGACGTCCTTCGTTTCTTCTCTTCTTAAGGCTCGAGGACCTCGTGCGGATGCACACAACGATCATATGAAGGTATCGAAGCAAGGCGAATATATGATAAAAGCGCATTGACATCGATATCGGCGGTCTATAGTTGGTAGAAGTCGACCGTGAAAGTCTGAAATCGCGTTACCACAAGACAGTGTTCCATAGATGGTTGAGGTGCAGGCACCGAGTGGGTAGTTCTGCTAAACCGCTTTACTACCCTTCTCTTTCGGAACAGCTGATAACTTCGTTCGCCAGGAAAACGTCACCGTCGGCGGCAGTATGTAGTTATGATACTGCGTCTTGGCACAAAAGCATCTTAGACATGAAGCGTGGAATGTTCTCTTGGTGTCGATGAAGGCCTTCCAAGGGTATCAGTGGGAAGGCAAATTTTGGTAGAACAGTTGATGATCCTGAACAATTCTGTATTTCCCCGGTTCTACTGGAGCGTAGGTTGCCGGTCAGAATGCCACGCCAGTGAGATTCAGGCTATGCATGGTAGTTGGTCAGAAGAGCAGAGTCTTGGTCTGATAGTCTAAGAGTAAAGCCTGTGTGTTTGCTTCGAATATGAGGAAAACTCTTCGCTGGTGCAGGACAGAACTCCAGTAGTATGGGAACCATCGGTTTTCGCTGGAGAGCGGAGGAGACGCTTTGACATGTGGCAGATTAGGAAACGAAGACCGTGTGGTCCCCTTAATTCTTCTCAGCAACTATTCCGTGCTTTACGATCATGCAACTGTGCGTCTGCAGGCGCTGGAGGGATCCGGTTAACCATCTTTGGCCACAACGTTCTCGCCACCGTTGAGTTGGTGATCTCCCGGATGTGCTCTTGAACGTAAATGTCCCAATAGATGTCAGGTACAATGATGCGAGTTCTACGTTCGAGCGCCAATGGCGCTCTCGCAGCTCGCTGACCTACTAGTAGCCTACGGCGAGCTGTCAGCCAAAGCACAGCACCAGTAGTGCAGAACGACCGGCTCACGGTACCTGATCCTCCTCCTTCCGCTTCGAGTTTTTGGCCATCATCCTCCACGTCAGATTTCTCAATCGATCCTGGTTCGGCAAGTGCTCTTTGGTTTTGTTATAGTGCTCCCATATCTGCACCGGTAATAAATCCCTCTTCTGCATCTCGTCAAGGTTGCCAAGCTCACTGGTGGAAGCGACATCTGTCCACCTATTAATAATGCTGTCAACACTTCTATTCCCTCCACCATAGTCTACTCCCATGTCAGAAGCATCGATCTGATCGCTGACGTTGATGTGGAATCCTGATAGATCCAAATCAGATCCTGCTTCTGAGAAATCCGAAACTGCGCCAGGATTCGACTCCGGCGACGCCTCATCAAAGCGTTCGCTCTGTAGCACACTTTTGATCCAGTTGATAATGAAATCTTTGTGTTCGCAGATCATGAATTGAGTTATTCCAACATCTTCAAGCTCTCTTCCAATTTGGCGCCACACAGCATCGTCCCCTTCCTGAGCAGACTCGATCGAATGTGCCGATATCACTGATTGCTCTCGCATGCCTGCTTGGTGTTCGAAAGTCAGCTGCTCCAGTAGCTTTTCGATGCGGGCTAGACTTCCACTACAGAGTAGATTAGCGAAGCCCATCAAATTGTTGGGCGCTCTCGGAAATAGTTATTACCCTAGCAGCCCAGCGCGAAAGGAGGTGAGCAGACTGACGTGTGAGACTAGACGCAACCTAATCTTCTCGATTGGCTCTTTGCCCCATCGGAGTCTGTCCCATGTTCTCTTGCTTTGAGTTCCTAGGCTCTTGTACTTATGGAGCAGCGTCTGAAGCTCTGTAAGTACACCATTGCACCCATCCACCAACTGTCCTAGTTCCGCTTGCTTCGCCTGCTCAATGTCTCGGCTAGTGACTGTTTCTTGCACGTCCTGGAGAACAAGCTTCAGGCTGGCCACTTCAGCAGACACGGCTCGAAAGGCGCCGGGAGCATCCTGGGCCTCCTGCCAAGCATTGTGCGCAAATTGTACAGCAAGAACAAGATCACTGACGCTGAAACCGAAGCTCATGATGAAGAAGGACTTTAGCCTAGACGGAAAACCACATTTTTTTGATGAACAGATGGCCCAAAGCTAAACAGTGAGAGAGTATGTGTTTGAGAGATGATTAGATTTGAAGTCTGAGCTACAGAGAAATTACCTTCAACAAGGTAGTCCAGAGGAAAGAGCAGGCATTGGAAAGGCTAGGCGCAGTGCATGCGTCCTCAGCCTTGTAATCACGGTGGTGTTACACGCAAAGTCACGAAGCTTCATGCTGCAAATGCCTCTAGTGATGTATGTCTCCGCAGTACGTCGAGACACGAATGAAATCAGCAAAGCGCCCATGACGTCACAAAGTCGAATATTCGTGACTCTTCTGCGGGCATGAAGAAAAACAAGCTCCTTTGTTTGCGAAATAAGCTGATGTTGGATCTAATCCTACGCCTACAGAGCTTCATATTCTGGTTTCACAACATCCCAGTCGATGAGGAGGCTCAAAGGCTCCAGTCTGTTCCGCTCTGATTGTTCTGCATCAGGCCCTGCATCTCGCAAGATCTGCATCCCCATCAACCACAGAGCTCCCGTCCAGCGCCGATGCCTTGCACAAGTCCGCTCAGACCGCGAGATATTCCCGCATATATGGTTCACCAGCTCTGGTCCGCCCGGGCGAGCGTCATTCGACAACGGCAACAGCCCTTCGCATCAACCCCCGGATGAGCGAACACTCAAGCTCGGCAAAAGCAAGTCCTATGATCCTCCGCATATCTGGCTTTCCTCCCTGTTCTCCAGTCCTTCTAGACTCATAGGCTGACTATAATCTCTAGCCCTCCAAACTCTCCAATCCCGCCTCCCCACCCTCTTTGCTTCTCCCCTTCCCACCGAAATACTTTCCCCCCACATAACCCTCCACCTCTTCCCCTCCACGCATCCACACCTCCCCACCGTCTCCGGCCGCGTCGCCTACCATGCCGCCCTCTGGACCTCCCCCATAGCTTGGCGCCGCGTACCCATCGTCGGCAACGTGCAACTCATCATCCTCTCGGAGCGCATGGTCAAGTACGGCCCCTCCCTGTCCAGCTCCCCCTCTTACCCCTCACCTCCCGGGTCTGAGCGGCTCATTGTCCGTTGGAAGACCTGCGGTAAAACGAAAGGGAAGGGTATGGGTGCTTTCTACAGGGGTATAGGGGCAGGCGAGCAGGTGGATAAGATCACGGAGTGGTTGGGCGGCGATGTTAGTGATCGGGAGGAGTTTCAAGGGATCTTCATCTTTGAGTTTGATGAGGAGGGGAGGGTGATAAGCCATACCATTGAGCATGCGGAGGAAGGCGGAAGCTGGGATAGGGCAAGTAAGGTTGTAAATCTGACGGATTGGCTTCTGGGGAGGCTCGGGAAGAGAGAGATGGAGGTAGCGTTGGCCTTTGAGGATGGTGGCCAGGGGAGATGTATGGATAGGAGGGGAACTGGGTAGGGAGGTGAGTTCTTAACGGGGATCGGAAGCAGGAGTGATATGCACGTGAGGCTTTTGCTGATATATCCTCCTAGGGCAGGGCTCTCACCATGACGAGAGCTTTTTAAGCGAGAAGACGAAAAGGGACTTTTGCGTTTTGCAAGGTATGGTTTGGTGTAAAACATCTCTTCTCTGTACATTTATCTAGTAGCAAGCAACTAAACTCTGGAGAATTCGTCTTAAGTTGATAAATGTTACGAGCATGGTTGAAGAGACGACTAGCCCACGGCAACGCCGTCATCGACCATTACGTACACACGGTTAGAGCTATACAGCATAAAGTATTATTGATGCATTGGGGTATCATAGGAAGTCGACAGCTCTACTCCACTCGCTATTTTCACCAACCCTCCTAAATTCGACGCCATCACCAAAATAACCGGCATCCTTCCAAGAAACCATCATGGGACCATCATAAGGCCCATGCGCTTCTCCACCGTCCCTAGCATCCGACCATCGATATTCCCATTGCTTCGTCGCTCCTGAACCGTCTCCAGCATCATCGCCTTGTGGAGGATCGACCCATTCCTCCCCCGTGTCACGGAGATACTGCCGCATGAGAGCTTCTTTCTCCGCATCGTACACCTCTGGCTGGCCCCGAGTGAGAAGCTGGTTTGCTGCATTGGTGATAGCTTCAACAGCTTTCCTCCGTCGCGTTTCAGCAGGATCTTCAGGTTCTTCCACGTCCATAGCTTCCGCACCATTCCTCTTCGCCTTGGTCTTATTCTGCCATTTCGGTTTCTTCTTTGCCTTGCCCCGGCCAAGTCTGGCAAGAGCCTCGAGAATAGTCTCACCTCGCTCAAGATGTGGTAAGAGCCTATTAAGAATCTCGCTAGTGAGCATAGCATCGCTTAGAAGATCCTGCTCCCGGCGCTCTTGATCTCTTCTGTCTGCAGCGTCTTTGGCCTTCTTCATATCTTTCTTCGAGACCCCCTCAAGCCACGAATCAAATACTGCGTCCGAGTCTGCTGCTTTCCGAACAAAGTTCCCCTGCGCGTCGAATCTTCCCTCTTCTTGCTCTGACTTCATATTGAACGCATCCAGCTTTGGCGCATGCTCCTTCTTGCTCCCAGCGCCCAGCTCTTCATCTACATCCCCCAACTCTGCCCTCTCTTCATCATCTACGTCGCTTTCGCTGCTACTACCCTCATGATCGCCATCCTTGCTTCGCAGTATTGCATTCGGTCCACCAAGTCCTTCGCGAGACACCGAGAAATCCGCACTGACATGCCCCCCACCTTTACTCGAAGCCACCTGCCCCTCAATCTCATCCTCCTCCAGAAACCTTACATTCTTACTCTGCTTCTTTCCCTCCCCCCGAACCTCCTCATCCTCATCTCCATCTTTGAAACCCTCGTCCAAATCCGCAAACATATCACCCTGCTCCTCATCCTTGGACTCCGGCCCGATCTTCCCATTCTTCTCCACTTCCTTGGCTTTCGTCGCAGCCCGTGCATCGAAGCCTTCGTTCGAGCTGTCGGAGTCGTAGCCATCGATGTTGACTGCATTGCGTTTGGCATGTTGCCCGCGCTTGCCGATTTCGTCGGCTTCGAGTATGGCGTCGTTTTCGGGGGCGTCGGGGGCTAAAGCTGAGGGATTGCGCGTGTCAAAGCGGATTTTCTTAGCGGAGGGGCCATCGTCGTCGAGGTAGTGGGTGCGGGCGAATTCCTCGCCGCCGCGCTTGGGGCGGGGAGCTGGGCGGCGGGTGGACATGTGGGGTATAAGATGCTTAGACGATAAGGTATGGGGACAAGGGATGGAAACAGAGCCAACACACTAAAAGGAGTAGATTTCGAGCTTGGGATGTGTTGTAGATGTGATTTGAATCGTCTAGATGAGTGAAGCAAAAGGGCGGAATTGAAGCCGCGAAGCAACGTCACTGGATGAAGCTTCCAGGTAGGTGTAGAGTACATCTAAAATATCTCCACATCTGCTGTCCATCCCAAGGCTATTCTTTAGTATCTGACCTTACCCCATCATCTGGATTTAGTAATCAGGTCAAGTTCCAGATCGAGGTTTCTCTTTTAAGGGTGAAAGTCCCAGAAGCTCCTTCCTCCCTCAGATCATCATGGTAAGCCTCATTTGCAGATAATACATGCCCAAACATCACTCACTGACAACACCAGTTCCGCTCTGGGTTTCCCGATGACGACGACATGATGAACGGCATGTATCCGCCCTCTATGTTGCGCCGTATGGCTGGTGGAGCCTCCGCCCGCTTCGACGAGTACTACCGCTGCTACCCCGTGGTTATGCTGCCTGGCCCTGAACGCGAGAGCGTGAACCACGGAGGAAAGGTCTTCATGCCACCAAGTGCTCTCGACAAGCTTACACGACTACACATCACATACCCCATGCTGTTTGAGCTCATCAACGGTAGCAAGGAGAAGATGACGCATGCCGGTGTACTGGAATTCATTGCGGAGGAGGGCAAGATATATCTACCTTATTGGGTAGGTATTTGCACCATGTCCTGAATTACACTAGAGAGCTTCAACTAATACCTCCGTTCCAGATTATGCAAACCCTCTCCCTCGATCCCGGCGACCTCCTCCAAATCAAATCCACCGACCTCCCCTCCGGCGCCTTCATCAAGCTCCAAGCGCAATCCACCTCCTTCCTCGACATCTCCGACCCCAAAGCCGTGCTCGAGCAAGCCTTCCGCAACTTCTCCTGCCTCTCAAAAGGCGACATCTTCACCTTCGCCTACAACGACCAAATCTTTGAAATGGCCGTGCTCGAAACGAAGCCCGGAGGCGAGGGCACCAAGAACGCAGTCAGCGTGCTGGAAACGGATCTCGAGGTTGATTTCGCAGCGCCGGTGGGATATGGAGAGCCCAAGCGCGTGAGTGGGACGAGTACCCCAAGAGGCGGGGTGGGGAGTGTGGGTGGAGGGACGCTGCATAATGCGGGGACGATGGCGCAGGCGATTAATTATGCGGCTATTGCGCCGGCGTCGACGAGTGCTGCAGCGGGCGCCAAGGCCGTGTCCTCGAATTTCTTGACTGGTGGGCAGAGACTCAAGGGAGGCAAGGCACCAACGCCCAAGGCTTCGACGCCTGTTGCGGGGGCGTCGACGAATCCGCCGCCGACGACCGTGAGGAGAGCAAATGGCCCGCAGCCGCTGAGACTGCCGCCGGGAAAGCTCTTCTTTGGGTATGAGCATAAGCAGGTGAAGAAGCGGGGGGAGCAGAGCGTGGAGGATCAGGATGAGACGAAGCCGAGATTCCAAGGGCAGGGACAGACGCTGAGGAGTGGGACGAAGAGGAGAGGAGAGGTCGAGAAGCCTGAGGAGAAGGAAAAGGTGAAGGATGCTGATGGGGGAGGCGGGTCTAAATTGGGTGGTGGACGGAAATTGAGAGATTCGAAGTAGTCCATCTGGCTTCAGCGGTTCGGTGCATAGCGTGGTGTTTAATTGGAAGCATTGGCAAGTCCGGTCATGGGGGGGCTTCTCAAGCCTAAGGTATGCTTTTTGAATGATACAGGCTTTTCTCTCCATGTGCCTTCGCAGCTCAAAGATGCGGTAAGTCCACATCTCTCCTTAGAGCAGAGAGATCCATCCCTTCAACGCCATCTCTCCCTCATGAAAGAAACATTTCCGCCCGAGAACATCCCGTCATCAAGCCGGCATTTCTTCAGAGATCACCCTCCTTATCCTCCACCTCGCCATCCTCCTCCGCCTTTCCCTCGCCCTCTCCCTCTTCCTTCCCATCCTCAACTTCCCCCGTCACCTCTTCTTCAACCTCCTTCTTCACTTTCTTTCCCCCATTCTCCTCCTCCCCACCCCTCC
>JAABUS010000881.1_pt1 | contig 71357 bp, 57 predicted proteins | sample 5560161 | NCBI WGS metagenome assembly JAABUS01 (sample SAMN10711885, study PRJNA513376) | rock metagenome | isolation source: Antarctica rocks | place: Antarctica: Victoria Land, Trio Nunatak nord | collected 2016-01-04
TTGAGTGTTGGAGAGGAAGTGTTGGGAGGCGGTAGGGGGAGGACGGTGGGGTGGTCTTCAGAGGGGGTTGGGCATATGGAGTTGGTTGGTGGGGGGATGAGAGAGTTTTGTGAGAGGATTGGGGATTGGATTGGGGGGGTGTGGTGGGGGGGTGTGGTGGGTGGGTGGGCTTGGGAAAGGGGGGATTGAGGGCTGATGGTTGGTAGATGATGGAAATCCATTTTTACGGGGGATAGGGACGGGGAGGAGGGACTGGGATTGGATAATACGTATGCATTGGATTGAAAGCAATGGAAGTAATAGGAAGAGGATGTGGAAGGGCTGCGAGATGTTGTTGCTGCAAAGGTACGGAGGAGCGTGCACTTCAAAAAGCCGCAGCGGGTTGCAAAGCTCTGAGGTTCGGAGAGCGAATCCTTCGTACTTTATGCATTAGGCGCGCCTGCAAAGCTGAGAGAGGAATGCTTTAAAGCAGCTATAAGATTTAATTCCGCTGGCGGAGATTCGTCATGTATGTACCCTCCCAGATGTCGTATCGTTCGCAATAGGAGCCACTGTTATCAATTCCACAGCCGATGGTGCGCACAGGAAGCCAGGTTCTTGTCTGGCTTTCAGAGAGGCAGGCGGACAATGCTCGGCTTCGCTTACTCTTTACGTGGAGCTCTCCCCCGCCTCGTGGTCGAGAGGCTACATACACGGTCCGGACCTCTTCAAATCTTCGCATGTGCGCTGCTGTCGGTAGAACGGCATGAAGATGACAGGGGAGTGAGAAGACCATTGAATCAGTAGGAAAAGGATCCATGCAATGAGAATCTGGGATGAGACTTGGGATCTGCAAGGATACCTACCGTACTTTGGTCTTCTTTGGTAGGTCAATAATCGGACTGTAAAGTAAAGTGCACTTGGCTCAATCAAGGCTCGCCCGAGGCTGCCGATTTTAGGGTGATCAGCACCCGCATTCGGGTACGACACACCACACATGGGTGAGGGCGCTCCTTTACTACAATGGCACCAGATCTGGATGTCCGAGCATCCAAAAACGCATACTCTTTGATGATATGAGTGCTGATTGTTCGAAATGCAATTGGACCGGCCAGTTTTGGCATTATATATAATCTTGCTTCGATTCTCGGTCTGATGTCTTCTTCTCTTTGGGACTCGAGATTCGACCTGTCTTCGGAAATTCAAAATGCGATCGCGTCTGTCAATATTCCTGAGGATGATGCGTTCAAGATCAGCTCCATTTTAGCTGCGGCGGGTACTCTTCGACGGGGTTATGCATGACCTTCGCGTTCTGACCCACCCACCGTTTCGGAATCATGAATGCGTGATAGAGGTGCTGGGTTACGGATGGTCAACAAGCCCGGACTGGGGGGCTCACTCTTATCTGGTAGTCGACTACTCGGATCAACCAATCCATTGGCCTTGGATGTCGCTGTAGGTCTTCAAGCCCTCCATGGAAGCGAAATCATACTTGGTGACCTCAAGCCGGACAATATCCTTCTTTTCGATTGCGACGGAGAGCGACCACAGGTCGCCAAACTCGCAGATTTCGGAGCTTCCATTTTCGATGCCGATTTCGAGGACGGCCCTGTCTCGTACAGGGGAACGGCTAGATACAACGCTCCCGAGCAGGAAGGACGACTTCTCAGCCAACCAGGAGGAACTGCCCAAACAAAAGAAGCCTTCTTGAAGGCAGACATTTGTTCGTTGGGTCTTGTAGTTTGGGAAGCCATGAACAACGGAGACGAGTACTGCGAGCCGGACTAGCTCGTAGAGAGTGAAACGGAATTGCAATTGCTGGACTGCATTTGTAAAGACGAGAAAGACGGGCTCTTAGCTCGAGCTCTATCGTTCTGCGAGCAGCGCTTTCGAGAGCTTGACCAGCCAATCATCGATCAGGCAATCACAGACACCTTCAAAAGTACTTTAACAGACGACCCAAGTTCACGTGCACCGATCGAAGTGTCGTTGAAAAGCTGGCCAATGGCGTTGGGTAAGTCTAGCATTCATGACGTCGGATCTGATAATATAGCCTGGTGCAGCAAAGTTCGCCCAAACCCGGTATACCCGCGACTCCGTCGCCAGCCCATATCTGAAAACTTCGGGGAGGGACTGGACCTCGAAGGCGCTTTAAAGCTCCCAGTTATCAGGACTGCTGAGTCGGGAAAGAGGAATGCTCGAAGACAGCATGGGTCCAGCCGCGCTTCTTCTATTCAAGATGGACAGCCAAACTTCACTGTCAATGTCTTCCAAGAAGCGGAGAAGATAGTAAAGGCAAGGTAAAAACCTATCGTTACTGCAACCACTACTGAGGAAACGCTCTCTATGGCTTCTACTATACAAGTCAAAAGTCTATCGGTAATACCCAATAAGGAACCAGCTCAAGCAGTCAGCAAGTTTACTCAACAAAATCTCGATATTCTCCAGGGATACCATCCCTGGGTTGAAGCCGCTAGCTATTCGCTGATAAGATAGATCTTCTCCACTGCCTCCTATCCACCTTGGGACATCCAGTGTGATATTTTCGACGAGCTCAAAGCCCAGTTGAGAGAACAAAACTCAACACTGGAAGGCGCAGAGGCTCGTTTATAACTAGCTGTCTGTTATAAAACTGGTTTTGGTGTTGAGCCTAACGCTTTCGAGATGCTTCGCTATCTACGAATGGCTCTACCTTTCAACCACATCGCCAGATCACTTTATCGACGGGTGGAGAAAGCTTGTGCTAGTGAGAAAGATATGTCTTTTGACTTAGCCACACAGGCTGATGTACAGCTTGAACATATGATGACAGACACGCTCTACTTCGTCCACAGGATTCAGACATATCAGAGGAGCTTGATCGACCATACTATTGAACGGGTGTGGAGGTGCGACAATGTGGAATTCCAGCTATCAAATTCTCTGATATAATGAGAAACATCTTTTAAATCAACAATCTTAGCCAGGCGTGCATAAGCGCAGATAATACTGGTGCGCTTGCCCGGCGGAGTAACCCTCTGGATCTAGTCGCGGAGATCGGAGATGCTATTCTTGTGTTACAGCTTCTCAAAAGCCGCAACTGGAGTGATGAGGAACTTGCTTCTGCCATGATCAAAGCTTGCGAATATGGTCATTTTGCCCTTACAATGCTTTTGTCCTCTCATTGCAAACAAATCCTTGATGAAGAGAGCGTACCGTCACCTCTCCATAGGCTATTCATGTTCAATGATGACGAGGCAAAACAGCTAGCAACCGCTCTACTATTCGGATCATCGAAAGATCATGAAACTGCAAACGTGATTTGTAAGAATGTCATCGATGTTATGTCAAGGCCAGATATCCAATCCATTTTTCTTCCAGAGCACTGCCTTCAGCTTACTTGGTCACCCCTTCATTGGGCAGTCTGGACTCGAAATCTCTCTGTTGTCTCAATTCTTATCGAAATTGGAGCCGATCTACATTTAAGCCGCCCCGGTAATAGTCTTCCAGTGAATTATCCGGAACACCACCTTTTTAGCTGTACACCCTTTGAGCTGGCAGTTGCCCTGCATCTCCCTGAGATCTGTGACACCATTTGGAAGGGTACTTCAAGGTCGCGCAAGGGGACTTTAGCATCATCGGCCGCATTCCACTGTATAGGACTACCCACTCTGCCGTTCCAGAGATATATGATTCACGGCGCCGATTACGCACGAGCCTTGAGTACCACAATTAATTACTTGCAGTCATGGGGTTTCGACATCTGCTGCGAGAACGAGGCAGGGGAAACGACTTTTATGGCTGCGTTGGCAGACCCAGACCAGGAGATCTACATACTTCGGGAGATTCTATATCCTTGTGGTCTTAGCGACAAGATATCAAAGAATGGAACAACTGCGGCAACATTGGCTGCAGCCACGAGCTCTGGGCGCAGACATAACGTTCAAAGAATGCTGCTCGCAGTCGAGTCTACCAAGAATATAAACGCCATGGACCACTCTGGCTTCAACGCTTTGCATTATTTGACAATCCGAAATAATGGGTTATTGTGTCAAAACCTGCTGCAAGCCGAAGGTTTCAAAATCAACGAAAGGACGCCTAACGGAGAGACTGCTGCACACCTAGCAGCTACCCATAATGCAGGCACTGTCCTCAAGATTGTAATCCATGAGCGTGCCGACATCGAAATTCAGGATTGTGAAATTAGGACGCCATTGGCGCTTGCAATACTCCTCCGCCAAAAGGAAGCTATCAATACCCTGATAATAGCAGGAGCAGACATCCACTTAGGCAATGGTGTGGGAAGCCCACATACCGGTGCTTTGCACCTCGCTGTGTCGGGGCCTCATTCTGCGGCCAGTGTCGCAAGTCATCTCTTGCAGACTTATTTGATCTTTCGACATCCTTTTCAACTAAACCTGGTAGATAGATTTGGATGGACACCCTTGCACAAAGCTGCATGTTTCGCCGACCACCAGGGGGCTGCAGCATTGCTGGAGTATGGAGCCGCTAGTGAAGCTGTATGCTCTCGCTGCTTTTCAATCGTACAAGGCAGAACGGCTTTAAATGTAGCTTTCAATTTGCTACAGCGCATTAAAGATACCGCAGATCTTGGCTGTGATCACGAACGAATACGTCAGAAAGGCAGGACTGCAATTGCAGCTTTCAAATTGCAGCTCGAGGAAGACATAGTCATTTTTGAGCAGTCGAGAAGAAATCAAGATCTCAAATATGAGGTCCCAGAGTATAGACTGTAGGGTTTATGGGCACCATGAAAGATGAAATGCTGTTTTCACTTATTGCTCTTTGCTTGTTGCTTACACGACATTCCCAACGAACACCATCATCACAGCACAATAACTACATTAGCTCAGTTAGCACGTTTTACATAAAACGACATTGGGAGTCCATACTTACGCCGCAGTTGCAGAGAACACCTCAAAGTTCCGACACCTAGTGAACAAGGATAAGACTGACGAGAAGCCGGCAGTGAACAGCGTAAGCACCCAAAACCTCGACGGCGTTGACTTTATACCGTGCAACACAGTGATAGGAGCGGAGAGAAACACAATCGCCAGCAAAGTGGTCAAACAGCGTGATAGTAGTGCTACTCGGGGAGGAGACAGTATGATTACATGACTGTCAGTTGTCTTTTTTAGGTCATGCTAGCGAACAGTGTAGGTGAGTTTTGGATTTAGTCTCGAGGGGTCGTAAGACCGACATTGTTGGTAAGCACCTACGCAGGAGTAAGCAACAACACCCGAAGCACTCCGAATGTAGTATTCACAAGGAAGGCGACCTACCCTAGGCAGTCCCCAGCCATGGAGGGTTGCACCAAAATTTGCCGCGATAGCGTCAAGACCCCCTTGATCAGTTTTATGGTCCGGGCCTGTGAGATCATCCCAGTCGTCCAAGAATGACGATTCCGATATCGACAGGGGCTTGTTACCTTCCAGCCATCTTGACAAGCTTTCGACGTTGCGAAATATAGGCTGGGGGCGCTCGATTTGTCGATAGTATGTTTCCAGCCCGTCATCTGTACCATAGCTTGTCAAATAACCTCTTTCCCAGCTGACGCCTCAGACATAATACCATAAGAAGACAGCTTGTCCTGGATGTCCAGCACTAGCCTTGTTCGAGCGAGATTCTGGTCACCCCTCCTTGAAGATAAGTGATAGGGCGTTCGCTCATTGTGGTCCATATCTTTGAGATTCTGCTCCAGCTCTACAAGCTCATCTTGCCTGTACAGAAGTAGACGAGCATGTAATTCACCAAACCTGCGGAAGAGAACAAAATTCTTATCACTGGCCATGAAGGCCGATAGCCTTGGGTACCCAGGGCGACGACACTCGACAGCAAGATGTGAGCAACTGTTATCATCAAGTCAAGGGTGGCACTGACTTCTGTTAGTGTGATGGGCAAAGTTCCCATACATTTTGGTCCCATTCGGTGTAGTATCTGTTTGATGCCCATTTTCATTAGGATGTTACTTCCAATTCCTCGCTTTATGGCACACGCTTCTAAGTTACTTGGTAGACCATGTACAGAACCTTGACGCGAGGATCTTCTTCTCGATGGGCCAATCTGGATGTGGATACATACGCTGCTGCCGACGTACGAATCTCCTTTGGCCTGAAGCATTCGTAGCCTGTGCTAAGGCTGCATTCGTACCACCGTGAGACATCGCGCCGGTGCTCCCAGATAAAAGGTCCTCAGGCCAAGCCTGCGCTGGTGGGTTTCATTTGCACTCTCCTTCCAGAGTTTACTCCCCTATTTCACTTGTCATGAATATGGCAAGATTCAAGTTGCTTTTGGTGCCAACAAGAAGAACTTTATGCAAGCTACGTGGCTCCACGCTGATTTGCAGGGCGCGATCTATGCATTGTCGATCCCACCAGGGAATCTAGACACCACACTTCCCCTAATGTACTCATGATTGCATATCAACAGGGCGATACCACACTACGCCCGGGGACCGGTGGAAAAGCGGGCACCTATCAATCCAGACATTGAGATCATTTCGATGAGAACCTGTTAGATTGTTTGAATAACTCAAGGCTCCAAGACTTGACGCCTTTGTGCCCCGCTTCTATCATGCTAGGAATTCGATGCCCCTCTGCTATACGAGTTGTTGCGCTCTCTGGCGTCTGGCTATCTGAATCTCTCCAATTGTCGTTGTGTTAATGTAGCCGGCACGACCAGCTGGTCCTCTTTCACTGTACTTGGATGCTCCTGCCCATTGTCTGCGCGCTTGATCTTGTATTGTCCGTTGCCAGTACTGGCGGATACAACGAAGGGCCCCGCTGGTTGACTTTGTCCGGGGACTACAATGAACACTACTTCGTTAAAGGCAAACAGCGGCGGCGTTGGGAACTTCATTTCGCGATATCGCTTCAGTAATACGTGCATACTAGGGAATACTGTAGAGCTTTACCGCAACAGTACTGTCGAATTTCTTGACCTGGGAACGATATTCGAACTCTCCAGGTACCGAGCTCGAGAATATTTGTGCGGCCTTGATACATGGGGATCAGCACGCCTCTGTTGAGACTAAGGCTTCAAAAGAATATCGTACCACGTAGGACCCTTCGCTGTCGCTACCAGAGTCCAAATCTGCAGTCTTTGTCCGTCCTCGTCCACTGCTCGATTTCGAGAAAGCCATCGTTCAAGGCTTCGGTTTTCGGGCTCACTAGCTACAGACGCTGTCTGGATGCAATTGGGTTCAAGAAGGGGACGCGCAGGAGTTATAGCATGTTAGTTTGCTTGCCTGCATCTAGCCAGCAACGAGGCGAACAAGGCAATATGGCAGGCCCCGCATTTTGTATGACGATGATCAAGGTATTTCCCTCACCTTTCTAATCGAGCCAAGAATCGTCATGGCGGCAGAGTTCGAGTTCTCCCATCAGTTCTACCACAATAGCCACAAGTTCTTCTCCGAAGGAATTGGGTACACCGCTGTCACAGCCTTGCTACTGTATTGGAAAGAAAACGACATCGGTCCCGAATTGGAGGTAGATGCGATTCGGGATCTGTTCCAAAACGATTTCGGATTCACCTCCTTGACCGTCCCCATTCCATCCCAAACGTGCACAGCAAGAGCTCAACAAGGATATTCCTTCATTTGTCGCGCGTTATTCTAATCAGATCGATACACTGATTCTCCTTTACTACGCTGGCCATGGTGACCTGGACACGAGAGGCAAAGGGCTCTGGGCGGCGTACGTACTCTTCGTCTCCGGCCCCAACGGTTTTTTCTACCAATTCTGCTAACCATGAGATCAGCAACAACGAAGGTGGTCCAACTCTCTCGTGGTGGAAAGCTCAGCAGCTGCTTTATGACGCTGTCGGCGACGTCTTAGTCGTTTTGGACTGCTGCAATGCTGCCCTCGTGGTAGAAGGAGAAAAAGATGAAGGCAGATTTGAAATACTTGGTGCTTCTGCCAAAGGGATTCGTACGCCTGAACCTGGGAAAAGCTCCTTCACCACGATCCTCATCAAACACATTAAAAGATCGCTCAATAGCGGCAAGGACATCAACGTTCGCGGCATACACGGGGAACTTTTGAGAAAGCCGCATCTGGCGGGTCATTGTTATCCCCCTCCGTTGCTGTAGTCTTGCTGAGTAGTATCGCAGAGACTCCCCAATACGCAGATCTAGCGCCAAGCAATCCAAGAAGTATAGTCCTCCAGCCATTGCGGCCTCCTCAACACCAGGGGTTTATAAGGAAGCCATCATCTTTCTTGATGCTAACAGTTTCCTTGGCAGAAGATCCAACAGCCCTTAGGATCGCAGATTGGCTCAAGACGCATGCGCCCAAAGGAGTCACGGCCATCAGTGTTGAAGCGCTGGTACTCAAAGCCAGGAAGCTGCAAGGTCTCGTAGATCGAACTGCCTTCCCACCTGGCTCCATCTTCAGCAAATTACCCCAAGTCGCGCAGAGTGAACTTCTCCATCAGCTTCAAGGCTCGAACACAGTCATCCAGGCTGCCGACGACTCCGCCAAGAGTTCCACAATGCATGAAGGGAATCCTGCCATCGCTAAATCAATTGACGCTATTGATACTTCCATCGCTGGTGTTTGCAAAGCCGTCGAAACACCTCTTCTTCATGACCCACAATTTTCGGATAGGGATGGACTAGATCAGGCTGATGGCGACGATGGCGTTGCTGCTGTAGGTGCTGAAGACGCATTCTCTCTGCGGCGACATCTGTTGGGAGTCTCGGCTATCCCTGAAGGGGTTGAGAATACCCCGGAACCTGTTGGATATGTCAACATACAACCCAGAGCGTCGTTTTCGTCGTGGAACGCTTCCAGATCAAGCGATTCTCGTCGAACCGTATCCATACCAAAGCTGGGAAGGGGACGACCAAGACGACAACCGGGTCCAGTTTGAGGTTGGCGGAACCGCTGCCTACGGAATCGAAAGAATGGCTGCCCAGCTCTGCCAGCCGCAAAAGGAAGCCTTTCATATCTTACCTTGCGCTGGGTATATCGACGAGCCCGTACCATGATATCATCGGTTTCGTTTTCGAGACACCATCTACTTACACTACCAACGCTAAGCCTACTCTGCTGAGACAAATGTATAGGATGAAGAGAATCATTCCACTCGGAGACCGCTTCATGCTGTCATATGAGCTTATCGTTGCGCTAGAGAGCTTCCATCGAGTGGGTTGGGTCCACCAAAATCTCACAAGCCACAATATCGTTTTTCCCCCTCCGCATCCCCTCTCTGCCAGTCCGCAGGCTTCACGCCCAGTCGACCGCAAAGGAGATGATTCAGCATCGCCGTGGATATTCGGATTCGACACCTCCTTCTCGCTGGGGCAAACCAAGGTTGAAAATTCGCCAAGTCCCATGACGTTGATTCGCTCGTGAGTTCCACATCCCCCCCTGTTGGGCGGACGGAGTTCCCGCGTCTGAATCCAAAGTAGGGGATCGTGCTTCTCGAGCTTTGCATGTTGGAAGGACATCCTGTCAATCGTGAACCTTGCCCCGTGACACACATCCGTGCGGACCGGACCCTTGCGCCGGGGGGAAGTCGAAGCTTCGATCAAGGCCAGATGCAGTCGAGGCGTGTCACATCCGGTTGGGCAGGTATTGACCGATATTATTCTTGCTTGGTCTGGATTGTGAGGATTCGACGCACTTGTTAGACGAGTACGAAACGCACCGGTACTACGGGACGGACGTTGTTGAGCCTATGGGAAAAGATTGTAGGTTTAGTTTGAGCGGAACGTGTCGCACGATCGAACTGGATGTAGTGCATGACTTGTACGAAAAACATGAACAGAAGCGGATCGGTCAGATAGAGAAGCAACAACATTAATAGTGAAGCTTCAATCAACAAGCAAGCAGCAACTATCCACACACAAGTCGCTCTATGCTTGCACTCTTGTTACGCGACAACCACATAAATCGCGCAACAAGGACCCACGTTACGCGACTGTAAAGCGACTCTCACCTGAATTTGGATGCAGAATCATCTTCGGGCAGATTTCTGTGGCAGCGAAAGCATGAACGGTGATAGCTTGAGAGACAATGAACATAATTTATGAGGTACCTGTATTCTAGGCTTGGCCTTCACCTCCGTCTATCGTGGTCTGATACTCCTCGCATATCTATCGCGTGATGCGACGTTGAGTCGACTTCGGGGTATCGGGTTGGATCGCAGATTTCCTCCTTTTCCCGGTGCTGTTGGGTCCTGGCCTTCCCATTGTAGCTTTAGTATACATATGTACATGGTTGCTGCACTCAAAGAGACTTTAACGGTCTGATGATGACCGCAACTGGATCCGAGAGCTTGTTCACGCGCTTGAAGCATGGGCCATCAATGTACAGCAGGCAGGCTGTCCGTCCCAGTCAAGCCTTTCCTTATTGCCAGTACGCTGTCGACGATGACTGCGTCGATGCCCTCCTTGACTTGCAGCTGCACCTGATTAGCCCACCCCAGGAAGGAGTTCTGAGGGGATAGCGTACCTTGACCTTGTCCGGATCATTGTTCATGGACCCATAACTCACACAGACCAAACCACTCTCCTTGACGACCTTCACCAGTCTCGGACTGATAACAAGCGGCTCGGCTGCAGAAACAACCCCCAACAAGTTCCATCTACTCGCGAATCGTATCGCTTCCTGCAAGCTCGAGGCTCTGATATCGCCTACCGGACTTGTGCCGGCGTCCGTGAGAAAAAGTATGGGAATAGAGGGTTGCTTGAAGGAGAGCAGAAGGCAGATATCAGGGTTGAAGCTTGAGAAGATGATATTGCGCGCCTTGCCGAGGTCGTAGACTTTGGTGAGGACGGTATCAACGAAGGAGTTGAGTTCAACGGCGTAGGTGTCCATTTCCTGCTCCTCGGATTCGTGGAGCATTGGGTACTTCATCTCAATATTGAAGCCAATGCTCTCGGGTAGCTTCTTGAACATTTCTTCCAACGTTGTGAACGGTGCCTGGATGAAGTTCCCGCGGCTGTTGCCCTTGAAGCCCTTCTCTTTGAAGTCTCGAGTATGCTTCATTCGCTCGCTCATTTCTGGGTATTCGCTTTTGAAGGATCCCCCTTCGGACATTGATCTGCCACCCCTGCCCTTGGTTGGCTGGCTGGAACGGTGGGTAAGTTCTGGCGAGGTAGGCCGAGATGGTCGAGGTGTGCGACTCTCGTTGACATGCATAAACTGATTACCAATCAAAAATGGACCAAACATGCAGAGCAAAATACCGTACCTGTTCTAAGGTAAGAGTGTGAACTGGAGCATCTATGCCGGTTTCGCTGACGAGGAAGTCATGATAGATGACAGGAACGTGGTCCTTTGTCAATTGCACATCTATGCAGTGTCAATCGTATAGATGAAGCGCTGATCGCAATGAAGCTTTACCAAACTATATGAGGTTAGCAAAGCGCACTTGATAATCGGACGACCTGAGTGCGTACCTCGACGTAGGATGCCCCTAAGTTGGCAGCAGCGATGAAAGACTATGAGAGATCAGCTCGTGCTCTCATGTAGTATGACTAAAGCAGCAATCACCTGTATAGTATTCTCCCCTAGTTGCAGCGACCTCCGAGCGGCCATGTTCTTGCCCAGACCTTCGAGACGATTAGGTAAAGCCAAATGGACAACAGGCATCGCAAATCACCTCGATGACCGATCACCATGGTCGACGCCATACTCTTCCAATATGTCTGATTCTCGGTGATCGTCATGTTGGGATGCGTAAACGGAGTAATGATCAAAAAATTGAAGTTGACAGAGCCTATGACTTCGAGAGTGCCCGCTGCTATGATCGGCACCGTGACATCTCCTTGCAGGGTTATCCGCTTCGATCCAACGCTGGGCTTGATGCTCGAAAGAAGTGCAACGCCTCTTCCGACTATCTGTTCATTGTTGCCAGCGTAGGTAGGTACAATATCGAAGATGAGCTTGACCTTGGTGGCATCGATTGTTGTGAACACAATGGGCTCTGTACTGATGTTGTCCTGCACGGGCAGATCTGTGATTGACGGTTCACCCTTCGCACCCGTAGCCGACAATACCAACGAGAGGGCTGTGTCGAGTTGGGTTGAGTGGGCGTTGGCGATCGGTATGCGATCAAGATTGACCGCTTCGATTGCTTTTCTCATATCCATCGTTCCGAGACTGACAAGGACCATGCTTTCCTTGGTCAAATAGCGGTGCCCGAAGGTCTTGATAGGCTCAGTGGTTCGAACAGTACCACTGCCATTCGATGTACCATTAGACTTCCTCTCTGCAAGAGCAGAGGTGGCAGGTGTCGCTGAAAGCGAGGTAGACGCAGAAGAGTCCGAATCCGATCCTGACGGTGCTGTTGTGACGTCCGCCAGGGCATTGGCAATGGCCATGTGCCCTCTGAGCGCAGCATGCTCCTTCGCTGTCCACCCAGATGTGTCGAGCCTTTCCAGATCGGCTCCGGCTTCAATCAACAACTCAGTGATGCTTAGATGGCCATCAACGGAGGCAATGAACAGAGCCGTCCAACCGAAGGAGTTTTCTGTCAGTTCCAGATTGGCCTTCTGGGTTTTAGACCCATCAACAAGTGCCCTTGCGCAGTCAAGGTGACCAAAGCGGGCGGCGACATGAAGAGCGCTTTCGCCTTGATCGTCCTGATAATCGAGATCCACTCCGGCTGCCACAAGAAGCCTGACGATCACGACAAAGTTAGACTTTGTGGCCAGAGCTAGTACCTCGCTAGACCTTGCCTTGTGCTTGTGCATGGCGCCTTTACGATCCCTTACGCCTTGCCAATTCTCCGCGCCGAGTAGAACCTCAGTTGTATGGGGATGGCCGCCGATGACGCTGAGATGAAGTGGAGCATATCCGTCCGCGTCCTGCCAGAAAGGTGCGTCGATTCCTTCCTCGACTTCGAATTGACCCCAGCTCTGCATACGTGCAATGATGAGCTGACAAACGATAACAAAGCCGTACTGTGCAGCATAGTGTAAGGGCATTCGCCCATAGTTGTCTCTTGCTCGAAGTGCATCACGCTGATGTGGTCGTAGCTTATCCAAGAGGTACTGTAGGAGTACTACAGACCTATCTTCCCTGCCTAGCTCAGTGACCCCATCAGCCTCTCTAGTATAGGACGCTTGTGGCGCTAGGATTGGGGCAGTAGCAGGTGTAATGTAGCTGGCGTTGCCAAGCTGCATGTCTTTCAGCACACCACCTGCAAGCTCTTCATCGGTCGTCGTCTTGGAGCGCCGCATGGAGATGACCAGCCTATGGATGCAATTGCGGTGGTTGATGTCGTCATCTTCATTCAGGTCTTGAATGCGACCGAGTATGTCATCAATGCAAGCCTTAGCTCTGCAAGACACTGCCCGCTGCAAAAGGTTAAGGCTCAGCATCGATTGTGAAGCATCTTCTTCGTCTGGCACTTCTCCATGCACCGCTCTCAAAAGAGCACCCAAAGCTAAGGAGTCGTCATTCCGGAAAGCTCGATCAACCTTCTCAACAAACGCGCTCGATAGATTAAAGTTGGTTCGAGACGATGTGCGTTTCAGCGAATGAGTGGAGTGAGTAGAGCTGTCATCGTCGGGTATCTTGAGGTCGCCCAGTGCGGATAGCCAGTCATTGACTGTCTTCATAGTATGTGAAAGGGCAAGGTTGGTCGCGAATTGCCTGGGATCGACCTTGGATTCCAGGTATCTTCTCTGTGTTGAAGCATTGGCAACCTTCTTATCAAGCTTCTTCGTGATCTTGATGAACCCCCTCCGGTTCACCTCCCCATACCATTGTAGCTTCCTCAATTGACTACGCAGCTCGAGAAGAGCACCCATAAGATCATCGACTTCGTCTCTATCGATGTTGCGAGGGTCATTGGTAAGATCTCCGTATCGATCCTGCAGCAGTTTAAGGCGCCGGGCAGCATCCGCGTACTTCTTGTTGTAGAAGTCATCAACGTCTTCGAGGTTACGATCGAGTGAGTAAAAGAAAACTAAGAGATGTCAGCACTCTGTTCTGGATCTTGACTACTAAGCTTATGGGTAGACGCACCGGCAGTATCTGCGACCTCTCCGTGCCTGATAACTTCTGCAGCGGACTTGATAAGTTTCTTCAGTGACTTGTATTTGATGTAGTATGTTGCCCATTCAGGAACCTGATTCCGAGGTAGATTGCGTCCAAACTTCATGATCGAAAAAGAAAAGAGGCAGGCGTCAGCCCGCTCACATGGGAAAGTATCGGATTGTACTGCAGGATGGGGTTGAATGGACTAGGAGCTGGAGCGTAATCGGATTTTGCAGAAGAGAAAGGCGAGTAGAGGCATCTCGACCGTGTCGTCTGCCATTTCGCCTGTCTGCGGGGATTGCAGGTGTTGAAGATGGGGAGAAAGGCGCACAAAATAGTGCAGGTAGCTTGTAGGTATGCGTGCCTAATCCGGGCAATCTCGTTGGACAATGGCCCTCAGCGGTGAGACTGGCGCAATCAGAAGCCGATAACAAGCTTTTGACCTTGCATGGATAAGTGGCAGGTGCTTGGATTGTGTGGGGCATATATACAAAGCAAGGTACAAACAATCTCAGAGGGAAGAATTTTTGCTGTGGGTTGCACACAGCTCTGACGCGCAGAAATGGCGGCATTCAGGGTCCATTCAGGATCCAGATGCGGGGAGATCGCTCAATGCCCCTTGGGAGGCGTGCGTCGATCGATTAAGTGGCTTCGGCTGCTATCCTACTGGGACAGTAGGATCTACAACGTTCCTTTTGGTGTCGCACAGCTGAGATAAGTTAGTGCGCTATGGATCTAATAGTGCGTCGTTTATTCTGTTGTACAAAATATGTACATCACGGTGATCATTGCAATCATCAGAGCATTACTCATAGAAGTGTCACCCATAGTGTAATCAAGTCAGGTTTGGATCAACTATATATTTCTACCTAAGCACAGGAAGGACCAGCCCCGATGTTACACCACGCAGTCCTTATTTCAATTGTAGAACCAAATCGTTACAGGACCTGTCAGACCTCCGTCGACACCCACCCAGCTCAGCCGACCGAAGCCAGACACCAAGACAGGGCCGAGATCATCACCACTCTCTCTTGCAACATCTGCAAGCAGAAGCGCAAGGGGCCCGAAGGCCGCGAAAGTATAAGACTGTTCACTCTTGGGCGCCGAGGACAAAAGTCATCAGCCAGGTTGGAGATTCTGTGGCTTTGATGAGAAAACCAGTGAGAGACGCATACTTTAGAAATGATTCTCTGCAAAAGCATAGCGGGTTAGTAGTGTGCGTGGTTGAGGGCAAACTTAGGGGGTAGCGAGCTTACATGAAGTGTGGTCGAATTTTGTAAAGATTTGCAGGTGCGGTGGGTATATGTAGCGAGGCCAAATGACCGGGTAGCCTGGGGGTGAAAGTGGGATCACGCTACGGACTTGGCCGTTCTCGATGAAATTCTAACAACACTCGCCTTGGCCATAGAGGAAACTCCGGATCATTCAGGAAAGTTGGGTGGCGATGTCGCACATGATATGGATACGCCAATGACGTTCTGTATGTCGTCCTGCTATAGCCCATGTCATCACAGATGGCACTTCACCTTTACGCCCCTGAGAAGTGAACCCTGCCAGTGCATGGAATAATTCTACCATAGGTAGTTGATGTGCTGAAAGAACAGAAGGGTATCTATCTAGCATGCAAAATCAAGCTCAATTCGAGATGCCATGCAATGCCGCAATTCGAAGATCAAGTGTCCTATGTACTGCAGAAAAACGACAAGAAAGGTCGCCTATGCTAGAGAGCCCCGTATGTGCATTGCAACTTTCTGTGCCCCAAAAATCCCAGATTCCCAGTAGATCGGCCAGAACGCCTAGGCTCCTTTCGCGTGTCGAACTCATGGCCTCCTGGCATGCCTCCTGCTAGGGCATATACTCATTATATTCAGATTAGAAGCAATTGAATCCTCCCTTCTTGCGTTTCTTGCCCTCCATACCTCTCATACGCTCTTCTAGCCTCTCCCTTGCTCGCTCTGCTTCTTTCCTGGCCTCTCTTTCTTCCTCGACGGCTTGCACGCTGTCTCGCAGGCGGCCTCGCTCCCGCTTTAATTGGCTCAGTTCGTCTTCGTGGGCCCATGCTTTCTTCTTCCAGGCCTCCATGTCCATCTTGACTTTATTGCCTTGGCTTTCGAGGTCAACGAGAGCCTCCTCCAGAGTGGCAGTCAACTGCTTCTCAGCAAAAAGATGCTTTTCTAGCACCTTGATTCGTCCTTCTTGTTCTTCTATCTGCTGCGACGAATGGAAAGCTTCCTGGTTGGGTGACGGGGAACCATGAGGAAGGAGCGGGGATGTGGTGGCGGAGGCGATAGACGGGAGCTGAGGAAGGGGTATGGTCGGCGGCGGCGAGGGAAGTGATATTGCAGAAGTAGATTTGCGAAGATTAGATGTTTGTGAGTTGGATCGATCCAGCTGAACGATAATTAGCACCGGATCACGTGAGTAGAGCAGAATAAGACGTACCTCTGCCTGGGTCAGCTTGTTACGGTAGGCCTCGACTTCTTCTTCCAATCTGGCTCTTGCCGAGTTGGCATCCATAAGCGCTTGATCGCGATTTTGGCTCAGTACAGAAAGTCTGCTGGAAGTTGCACGGTGCTGGTCGTACGTAGTAGAAAGCTGATCTTCTAGCTCGTCCACGAGGCGTACCGCTTTCTCCTTCTCCACTACGACCTTTTCCAGTTCGGAGTTCTTCTGGTCTGCGATCTTCTTATACTCTTCGAGGGCGGATGTGGCTTCAGTCAACGCAGAATTTAGATCCTTGCTTCGCTTCTGCGCGGCCTGAAGTTCCTGGCTTCTGGCGTGCAGAATGTCTTCAGCTCCTGTTAGTTTACTTGATAGGCTGTGGTACTCCTGTTCCAAAGCACGGTGTTCCCTTTCTATTCGGTCGCGCTTCTCAACAGCTGCGCTGAGTTGGGCGTTGGAATTCCGTAGCAACTCTTCCGAACTTGCTTTGTGTTCCTCGTATCGTTCCTCGTATTCTTGGGTTAACTGTGCAGTTCGAGCTTCTTGATCTGCTGTATAATCTGTCTGCATCCTAGATCGGATAGCTTCCACTTCCTTAGCATGGGAATCGTGTAGCGATCGAAGCCCATGCTTGTGGAAATCGACGTTTGACTGATGCTCCAAAACCATTTGCGCCATCTGCTCCATTTGGCTGTGTTGCGAGCTAATTTGAGCTTCTGTGAATGCTTTGTAGCGCGCATTCTCTTGCAGCTGCTCTCGCGCTGCGAGCTGCAATCGCTCCAGGTCTGCGACCTTGCCGCGATATGTCTGGATAGTGCTCTGGTGTTCTCTCAGTTCCTGTTGTAGCGACTCGTTGTGTTGCAGATGCTGGCTCCTTTCGCTTGAGGCCTTAGCAGCAGCCTGGGTTTCAGTGTTTTTACCCTGCATGGCTTCCACGCTCGCCATAGCCGCCTCTAGGCCACCAATGGTCGACATGAACTTTTTCTCGGATGCTTGCATCGATCCAACTACAGCTTGATGCTTGCTTTGCCACTCAGCCACCTGTTCTCGCAGTCGTTCGACCTCGGCTGACGAGAATGTTGCACCTAGTTGTTTCGCGTCGGACTGCTGGTTCTCAAGAATGGCCGGTGTTTCAGGGAAAAAGCCGGGCATAGCTGATTTACTATGCTGCATCTGATCATCAAGCGATCTCTTAAGAAAATCGACCTGGTCCAGTAATTCTCGCTCGCGTGCAGCATGAGTCTCCTGGAGCGTCTTCACCTGGTTTTCGTATTGCATGAGTTGCTCGTGTATTGATGACATTACGGAAATGTCTACTGGGGATGAACTCAAGCTCGACCGCTCTCGGGTCAGGCCGGAGATCATGGTTGATTTAGCCTCCATCTCCTTTTTCAGCTTTGTAAGTTCTCCCTCAAGTACTTGGACACGCTCCGCTCTCTCGTGAAGTTCTTGCATTGTTGCATTAAGATTAATCTCGAAGTTCTGCATGGTATCTGGCTTGTCCTCTAGATTTTCGGCAGCGATGTTTTTCAAGCAAGCTAGCGAGCGGTGTGCCCGATCGAGCATTAGGATTTTTTGACTACCCTTTCGTCTCACAACCGAAGAGGGCTTTGTCGGCGAGTTTGGAGCTCTTAGCTTGGACCGCTGGATCTCTGTCTTCAGATCTTCGACGACATCGAGGGTTTGTGCATGCAGATCCTGCAGTTCCGCGTACCGATGCTTGAGCGCCACATTCGCATCATCCTTCTCATCGTGAATTTTCTTTGAATTATCGAGTTCTTCTCGGAGTAGACTTTCAGATGGTGAGATTTCTCTCCAAGCTCCAGAAGGCTGTTTCTTCAATGGCGACCCGTCTATGAATGGCTCTACGGAAGTATTGGATTCCGCAGCTGAGGACAATTCCAACGATAAAGAGCGCGAGGATGGTAGCTGTCCTACATTTCTGAGCTCGTTCACCCTCGCGTCCCCTAAAAAAGACGTTGGTCGTGTGGAGGCAGGTGAAGGAGCGACCGGTAGAGGAGCAGGGTGACGAGCTTCATCCGCTGCGTCTTGTAGCTCAGCTAGCGTCCGCAGTGCTTCTTCGTACTTGGCAGACATCATATCGAACTCGGCGATTGTCGTTTCATGCTCTGCCCGAAGCGCAAAGAGCTCCTCGGTCACGCCATCCAGCTTTTCGGAGGCGAAGCGAGAGTGCCCAGTGCCTGGACGGAATGGGTCAGTAGAGGCATCGTGGTACCCATTTGCTTGTGGTACGGATTCCTCAGATGCGATGACGGTCTGGTGTTTGGAGATAGAAGCAAAATCATTTTCAAGGTCTTCACTATCGGACTCAGGGATCGCTGTTTCAACAGCGTCCTGGAGGACCTTCCTTTGCGCCTTAGAGTCGATCGCGAAATTTAAGACACCATTGGTCATTGCCTTGGTACCCTTCTTCTGATCTTGCGCTTTGCCATTTTGTTGAATGTGGTCAAACTCGTAGAGTAGGTTGTCCAGCTTTCCAATGCTGCGCTGCCTCTCAACGACGTGCTCTAGACGCTCGACCTCGCGCTGCATGAGCTCCATATCCTGATCACTCTCCGCTAGTCTTTCTTCGAGAGTCGAGATGTATTCCTCACAGCTTGCTTCATTGTCCCGAACTCGCGCAATCTCCTTCCGCAGTTCGAGTAGCACAGCGGAGGTCTTCTCCTCTCCAGAATTTTGCCCGTCAAGTCGGGCCTCGAGATCATGCAAATACTTCTCTGTGCTGCCTTCCCGGTCGACCATCCTCTGCACCCTGACCTGAAGCTGTTGGTTAAGAGTTTCGACATAAGCACATTTGCTTTCTCTTTCCAAGAGACTACTCTCAGTAGTGGCCAAGGATGACCGCGTCTTCGAGAGGTTTGATTCCAGACTCTGGATTGTCTTTTCGTACTCCAACACCACTTGTTCCACGGCCTCGGCAAAAGAATTTGACCGCTTCAGTCTCTCGACCGCTGAATCACCAATGGCCTCTGTCAGTGTCGGAGTCGCATGCGACTCGTTGTCTCTTGCCTTGGTAATCTCAGAAATCAGCTTTGCATGACGCTGGCTGAGGGCAGTGTAATTTTCTTGAATATCCAGGAGATGGCTTTGAAGCTCAACCTCTCGATCATTCTGCCGCTCCAATCTTTCCTGTGCTGCCTCCCCACGCATGTCGCTCCGATCCGAATTGCTGATCTGGTCTCTCAAGAACTGCACTTCTGCACGTAATCGATCAATGAGAGCCTGTTTGTCGCTTTCGTCGGATACTTGCTGGATTTCGGGCTTGCTTTGTATTGCTCGAGCTCGCTGCGCATATTGTACGGTGTTAAGGGTTTCGCTCAGATGAAACTCGGCTGGCGTTACGCAAGCAATCATGTAGGTAATAGCATTTCCGCCCAGGGAATCTTGCAGTAATCGCGTGAGCTTCGAGTCCCGATATGAGACGTGGGAACCTAGTTGTCGAGATGAAAGCTGTGATATAACTTTGCCCAAGCTAGCAAGACCACCATTGATGGAGATACCCTCTCTAGCACGATCTCCAGATGCTCCAGTATTTTTTAGGCGTTCGCTGCCCGCCAGGTCCACAAAATGGAGCTTGCTATCCACCGTTACCAAGCTCTCCGGACTACTCATTACTTCTAAAGGCACTGAGAATCGCTTCTCCTGCTTCGATGTTTGCTGGGTTTTCCTTCGCTGGATGAGATTAATGCTAAAGATGGCGTGTGATCGGGAAGACTTGGCATTGATTGCTGTCGCATCGGTCTGGCGAATGGAGGACCCGAAATTTAAAGCATTCAACATGTCCTCGACTGAGTTGATCTTGACCTGGTGCAATCCCGTCAAGATGATTCGCCCCTTCGTATCTTCCCTAATAGCCACTGTTGCTCTTTCCGCTTGCGGTACAGACTCTGGTACCAATAGATCCCGTAGCTGTTCGTTGTATATCTAGATATACCAAGTTAGCCATCCATACGAGCACAACTGTGATGTCCATACCTCCACGTATGTCGCCTTCATCTGCCAATCCTTTTCCGCATCCCTTTGTTTCAATGTCATGATGTTTTGTGATGAATTTTGAGGAGAGCTCATGGAGTAACGGGTTGGCGCCCTGAGACTTGACGATCCTGAACGCCGCAATGCTGGCGGCCCTTGGAGCTTTCGAAACAAAGCTCTTGCAGCTCTAGGGATTACGCCTGTACCTTATCGTTAGCAAAGGACCGACAGTGTCATGGGATACCCCCAACGTCCAGAATCTGGAATGTTGAGCCTGGGGTGTCAGAAGTATACCCATTATCTGCGCATCACTCTGCTCTACGTGCCCCGAAGTCCCCATGGTATACGATTTGCCAGACCCAGACTGTCCGTAAGCCAACACAGAGACATTGTACCCTTGGACGAAAGCCTCAACGCTCTCGTTCACGTACTCCCAGACTCCTTCCTGTTGTATACCTTCGCCAAAGACTCGGTCGAACACGAAAATCTTTCGACCTTGCGGTGCGTCTATCGAGAGGCTCGTAGAAGAAGTCACTTGACATAACGATCTTTGAAATCGCTGAGGTATCAACTCGTAGCCTGGGTCGGTCGATTTGAGAGGCGGGCGAATTCTCACCGCTGTGATTCGCATTGCATGGTTAGCCTGACTTCCTCTTTTGCTAGAGCTATATTTATTGTCCTTAAGACGTACCGACTTTGACGGACGTTTTGGTATCGTCGTCGGAAGCCCTACTGGCCGCACCTTGCTTGCTACTGATACTCATCCGACTAGAACTTCGTTGCAAGCCATAGAGTGCGCTCAGCGGCCGCTGCGGTGGGTTTAACGGCGAAGCCGGTGGAGAAGAGGTCGCCATTGCTTTTCGGCCGGTCGTCAAGACGAACTGTCGCGTTTCTACACCGAGGTCGTGCGATGCCCCTCCAGCTCTTCACGACTGGTATCGCATGGTGATTTGCGCAGATGTGCCTTCCGGAACGGTAGTGATGTTGACCTCGAACGAGCCCCCTAAGTCCCCGAAAACAGCAGCCTGGGAGCGGTAGCAACGACCGATATAGCTTTGACGGTATAGCAGTATCCTTCGAGAGTCGAAGTCAGTTAGCGACAGGGACAGCGATAACGATGCGGTGGGGCCGTAAAGAGCGGTGGTCGGTGATGCGGAGGGAAAAGAACTTTTGGAAGGGCTTGCAGGAGGGATTACTGGAGGGATCGAGCGTGGTCGTCCCGTGCTCTAGTCTCGGCAGCCCAAGGCGAGGCCTAAGGCCCGGCATTTGCCCGGCATTCTCGCAGCTCCCAAATGAATCAATGATACAGACGATTCCTCTACGCGATCAAGGCACTGGTGGCACCATAGCACACACTGCTTCACTGCTACTTGTTACTTTACAAGACTTGTTAGACCCTTCGACAGAGCCAAAATAGCACTTCAAGGCAATCCGCGAAGGTCGGTGATATTCTGCTGTTGTGTGGTAATCAGTGATGGATTGCGGCATTATCGTCTTAATCAATCCTTCGAGCTCTTCGTTCCCGTCCATAGTGAATGGGGTTGGTACTAAATCGGACCGAGGGTTGCTGCAGTCACAATTGTTCGGACCGAATTGCTGAAACGTCGATCAATTAGCCTTTTCCCCGGGAAGAGTGAAGGTAAAGATGAGCCTTGTCGTCGTTTGCTGAATGCTGCAAAGCTTGGAAGGGAGGGATCGTCTCCGCATTTTCGTCAAGCTGCCACGAGGTCGAGTGCCGATCGCTGTTTAGATTCGCGCCGGTGCCCCCTTTCATCGAAAACCAGCAGAAAGGGCGAACTCAAATCTTTGTGCGGGGCGCAGGGAGGAGCTACTCCTACGATCCGTTTTCTAAACAATGGCGCGATTGGTCATAGGGAACGCATTGAGTTTCACTAAGTACGAGGCGTTGATGGACGAAATTCAGGTTACTGACCCGCGATTAACGTTTGCAGCCATGGAAACGATTCAGAACGTCCAGACAAGGGTGAACCACGCTGGCGGGAAAACGCCCCCTGGAGACAGGAACTTTGGGTTGCGTGCTGCAGAAGCGATAAGGCTTGATTCGACAACGGTTGGCTCAATTTGAATGTTGGTTGCCTCAGTGCATGGCCGGACTCCGGGCCACGCCACTTCTTCCGCGCGCCGCTGAAGGCATCTTGGTGGAGATTCGTGGTGTCTAGTTTGTCCGGTGGCTGTCGTATCAATTTCTCGGTGCCTTTACATTTACAACATACAGAGATATGGATACCAACAGCAAATACGGGCTGGCTGACCTCAGTGGCCTGTCTAAGCAGCTACAGAGGCCTGCAATGTCGAACACTAGGAGGGTTGCCAGCTCCACATCGATCTTCCTTACGATATCTACAAAAGCTTATTAAAATTCCAGCCTCTCGGGTTGTTTTTGTCAACCTTTAGGTTCCTTCGCCAGGATTCCGCGAAATGAGATCACGTGAAGCTACAATCTTGGCGACAATTGAAATATTGACGGAGCGATAGGGTAAAGTCAATTCATTGCCAAGTTGTTTGAGAATCCAATTTCGAGGACACTTGGCACCTGACTTGAATTTCATCATGGGGGTAGCGAAAGCATTCTACGGTATGTTCTGCTCGACAACGAACCCTGTCCCCATGACGATAACTTTTGGATTTCCAACTCGAAAGCTTGAACGATGATCCTGGCAACGGTCGACGACAAGGATCACCTGTATGTGGTCCCCACTACGAACCTGCTGCTTGCAGTAGAGCCACGTATCCTCTCAAATCCAGCGGCAGGGAAGGCACATGTGCTTCTTCGACGGGAAGCGAAAATCACTCAATTTGATGTCCTACAAACGATCTATTAACGTCAACGCCTGTCGAACACTCCTCGAATTCGACATATACGCCATCCTATGCTAATAGCAGCAACGACTCGTCGACGCTCGACAATACGTCGAATGGGAGCACATGAGAGTCACGCTAATTATGTTCTGTGCCATCTCCAGTCCTTCTAGAATTATGCTTTGCGAGGTCAGCGCAGATAGTTTGAGAACCTGTATAAGAGCCGACACGAATACGATATGTCCTTGACTAGCGATGTGAAGATATTCCTAGTATTCGATGGTGTGAACCAGAGGAGCTTGACGAAGCTTTGTGATGACTTCAAATCGATGATCACATGTTGTAGATATCACAGTACGTCAAGAAGAAGCGGGTAGAGAGTATTGGCTACTACTCCGATGGTGATGCCTCAGTAGAGAAGCCTACATACTGGTCTAAGGCCAAAGGGGTGCAATTCACGAACTTACTAGATAGGTTACTGGCTACTTTGTATCTAACACTCGCGAAGGCGGCTCCACTATATCCTCTTGTGAAGATATAGAAAAAGAATCCAGCCTTTACTCTGGCAGCCCGGAGAGATGATCCTGGCAAGCCGGTGTTTCATTATTGCGCGGGTGAGGTATTGAGATGACAGACTGTTAATTATAGTATGACATATCCTTATGAAAATACTATCATACGTTGCACAGAGGGTATCATGTACGATGTAGGAACTTCACAAAATCCCCTACGCCAAAGCCATCCTCCTCCCACATATACAGCAAGATCGCAACTCCAAAATACGCCAATGCCCCTGTCAGCTCTCGACACGAATACACCACCCTAGGACCTTATAGACTTCCCTAAGACGCAGTTGCTTTAGCCGCGACGTTGCCCTCTTTGCGCGCCTCGACCTCAACATCCCACGCTCCCGTTGCCAAGAAACTGCCTGCTTCCTCTATCGCCTCGTCCAAGTCCCACCCGTCCATGCCTGTCCCCATAGCCGCATCGTATAGCTGCTGCCCATCGTGCTGATATACCTCGGTGAGAGTGCCATTCGGGGCGATTGAGAAGGCGGTGGAAGTAGAAGTGGACGGTGGTTTGGCCATGCCGCTCGATGTTTTCGAAAGAATTGGCGGCGGCTTAGACGCAGTCGTAGGCTTGGTTTTGGGCTGGTTTGGGACTGGTTCTGGGCTGTCGGACGAAGTTGACATTGAGAGGGAGCGTCTTGTCGTGCCGAAGGCGCGTGAAGGCGAAGCAAGCGGGGAATGCGCGAAGAAGGGTCGGTTTTGGATGTGAGCAGGCTTGGTGGGCGAAATTGGTTTGATCGTCGTGACTGCGAAGGGTGATATGGCATCCATCATGGCCTGCGTACTAAGTGCGTCGCCGACGGGCGTTCTCGTGTCGAGATTGGGAGCAACAGATTTGGTCAGAGAGAATGGAACCCGAGCCCAGCTTTCTTTGGGTGTCTTGTACGCAGTGGGGCTTGGTTGGGAGATACCAACGCCGTCGGAGCGTTTTGGTGTAGTCTGTAAAGAGGTCGCAATATCTTTCTGAAACGAGTGTTGAGCTTTCAGTATTGCAGCTTGAGTCGATAGATTGAGGTATGAATCGCCCTCATCCGCGCCATTTGCCAATATATGCATTGATGGCGCCGAGGGCAAAGCTTCTGCTTGGGCGGGCGGTGCCGAGACTTGCTGTGCTTCAGGTCCCCCTGTCTGGCCTTCGGAACTTTCCGTTTCGATGAGCTGCTTGGATAATGCCGGCTCTCGTTGAGCCGGTGATACTGAAGATGCCCTTGATGTTGACCGTGAGCCGAAACTCTTGATTCTACCTGACGAAGTAAAGCTTAGTCGTTTCATGCTTTGTGCTTCAGCCTTCGCTTTAGCTGCCTTCATTTGTTGCGCAAATGAAGTATTGTTAGATGTCACTTTCTCGGAAGATGAAGTCGGCCTCTTGTTGGCTAGACGATAGCGGAACTCAACAAGGTTCGTTGATGGGGGTAGTTGATGGGGTGTAGCGTTAGAACCGCGGAGTTGATTCTGATGATTCTCAGCGACAGCCACAGCTTTTTCGTTATGCTCCGCCGACGATGGTTGGTGGGATATTGGTTCATTTCCAGCTTTCAGCGCCTTTTGGCTACCCTGCAGCGCTGCTTCCTGGGATAGTTTCCTGGCTTGAAGGCCACCCTCCTCGTCTCTGGCCTTCGCTACCGCTTTTTGGCTAAGTTCTTTTGCATTGATATACCCTGCTCTAGTGCATTCGTCGGCGTCGGCAAAGTCGGTCTCTCGAAATGCTGACCGCTCCGTTCCCTCTCTTACAATTGGATGAGCTCTGGTTGGCACCAGTAGCCTCGATTCTTTTGATACAGAGCTAGATCCTGCGGCGACAGAATGCATGGGAGCCGCTGGCTTGTTGATGGGTGTGAATCCAGAGTAATGTATTGCTGGCGGCGAAGATCTCGCACTTGGGCTCGGCGTTGACGGCCTTACATGATCTTCTGTACGAGCTTTCAAGTATCTTGAATCCGATTTCAGCCAAGTGGCAGATCGCTCTGGCTCGCTTCCTACGGGACGAGAAGGCCTCTGGGCTACAGGCTTTGCCGAGCCAAAGTCGTCAGACCTACGGACGTAAATTTGAGCCACTGCGGGCGGAAAGACATTCTGCGCAACCTGTCCGCCAAATCCTGTGCTCCGTGCCCGTTGAGCCTCCGCTACATTATCAGCATCGGTAGATCGTGATGGCCGAACGCCGAGATCGGAGACGACACTTCTGCGAGCGTCCTTGGAGAAGTCGAAGCGTGCCTTTTCGCTTTGTTCCGTGCGTTGAAGCTCCTTCGGTTCTCTGTTGGCGGTACCGCGATTTCTGCTCCCCAGCTCTTTCGGTACGCTGAGATTACTAGTCGTCTTGCGCTTCTTGTTCGCCCACGGATTCACCCATCCTTGATCCAAGGGGCCTCGTAAGCTCGCCGAAGCGATAAGTAGGGGTTTCCCCTCAAGAACCTTTTGGCCAAGCTCCTCTATCCGCCGTCTCTTCTTGAGGTGGCGGTCCTCGAGCTCGTCGCAGTCCGAGCCGGGATAAAGAACGTCCTCTGGTGGTACATATATGGGCTCAAAATGTAGAGGCGACGTTGGTCTCTTGACATATGGCGCCACCATGGCGACGTCAACTCGGTCGTTGCGGTGGGCGATAAGAAATTTGCAGTAAACAGAGCGAGAGAATCTGGACTTGCGGTCAGCATGTATAAACTATGATGACTTTGATTTGCTGCTGGCGAGAATAACGGGTAAGGTAGCGTACCATCAAGCTCCAGAGTGCTATCCATGATGAGGTTGCTCTGACGTCCGAAAGCGAGGCATCACTTTACTGGTCCCACCAGCAACGAAACCCGCGTAACCACTTTACGCGGTACGCTTCGGCTGCTCATCGGCGAAACCTCGGGCCGACTGCCACTTTGATGTCTCGAAAGATCTCTTACTGAAACTTCCCTCAATGAAGAAATACGGCCAGAGAGATGAGGTAAGGCTTCAAGGCATGACCTCCAGCTTCATCTACTACGCAGACCTCTATGTATCATGCGTAGCTAATTTTTCAGTCGAATACGGTCACATCCAGCATAAGACTGAGCGATATAAATCCTATCAATGAACAACCGACACCTTGATCACCTTTGCAAGCTTGTCACTGATCTCAAGAGAGCTGAGTACTGACGAACATCTCATGACATCCATTCTACTCACAAATTCACTCATGCCAGCCTCAATCCAGTGATCCAATCCGACCTTTGGGGTACCAGCAGCCTATCTCCCACACAGCCTCTGTTTCATAGTGTGAGAGAGTAAATTCATGACTCCCGTAGTTCGAAGCATCTCACGATTTGCCTTTTCCTGCTCTCCATGCACGAGGTATGCTGCATCTAATTAGCCATAAACCCAACGAGACAAGAGCTAATGCGTTTGTACCATCTACTACCAAATCCTCCGGTGCTGAACCCGGGACGTAGTGCTTAATTCCATAACGGTACTCTAGCGTTCTGGTCAACCACCAAATGCGGCGCACCGGGAAGGCAGAGAGGAATTCTTCGACGGCTTCGGCGACTTCTTGTTGGAATTCGAGGGGCTTAGTACATGTGAAGCCGTAGACTTTGATAAGTAATTCAGCCAGCAATCGAAATTGACTAAAGTCATACTGAAAAATGGGGGAGAGGAATTTGGGGTCACCACCTAGGAAGTAAGCTATTTTTTCTACCTATGAAAACAGGGGTATCCCTTACCCAGTCTCGTATATCGGTGGCGCGTAGCTTCGTCCATTGCTGTGACGGGACTTGGCTGGTTCGAGAGCAGCGGTCTGTATGTGTGTTATGCAGCTTTCCGAATGTCTTCCTTCTAGCTTTATAACCAGAGTTCAGAGTCCTTTTATAGGGAACTTACAGAGAGAGTGTTGTTAAATGACTGCGGGGCTCAGGAAACACTTGATGTTAGGCTTGTGTTGTTAATATGACGGGTCTCCATTCTGTTGCTATTCCTTCCTGCAGATCAGTGCGATAGGTTATGACCTAAAATGCGGATTAGCGATGCTCTATGTACACGCTTACAAACCTGAAGCTTCAATTCTGGTGAAAACCTCTGTCAGTCGAAAAAGGATACTTAACCCCGACTGAATCACTGCTGCATCTCCGTGTCCTACGCGATACTGGATCTGCGCGTGCTCTTTTTATAGGCACATATTGCCGCGAATGATATGGGATTTCTCCTATAGATAATGCATGGGATTTAAGAAAAAAGTCACAAGACCAGTTCTGATCCATGCGTGCCTCTTAGTACCCATCATCATCTTAAAGATTTGTTTCGTGCTAGATCCTACGGACTGGCCAAGCAAGTAGGATTCGCTTCGCACGATCAGGAATTGTATCGACTGAATGCCGATGGATTGAACAACCACTGGTCGCCCTCTGCCAAAGCGGCAAGACGTCGAAGCACTTGAGTGATATGTCCGGCTCATCCAGATTGAACAACGATAGGGGTAAGCAAGTGAGGGGGTTATCAAGCATTGTATCACTTATTGGGGCATTAGAGTGAGATAGGACAGTGGTGAAAATTGAGACATCAAGCTATGCTAAGATACAAAAGGAGACCGACTCCAAGGAGCCAAACAGCCGAAGAGCCAGACGGCCAAAGATCCAAACAACTAAACAGCTAAGGAACCAGGGGCCAAAAGGCCAAACAACCAAGAGCCGAACAGCCGAACAGCCAAAGAAACCAAACAGCCAAAGAACCAAACACACAGAGGAGACACACACACAAAGAACACAACAACGAACTGCGCCAGCGCATATTCTATTCGACAGTCGTCATCTCCCAGTCCTTGTCCGGTCGCTTATCTTCCGGAGTGCTGCGGTCGACCTGGGTGCCTCCGAGGCGCTTGATTTCTTCATTTGCTGCCTCGTGGCAGCGGGTCTCTGCCATCAGACTATTGTGGAGCTTGACTCTATCATCCTCTAAAAGTTCGATCTCTTCCTTCGAATCTTTAATCTTTTCCCTCAAATCTTTGACGTATTCCTTGAAAGCTTTGATAGTGTCATCTCGGCGACCGAGACGGCGCGCAAGCTTATCGCAAGTCGAGCATTTTTCTAAGAGAAAAACGAATTAGCGGTTTGGCTACGCATCAAGATTGGTCAAGCACTGCAGTGGCAAAGCGTTGAAGCGTTTGTTCATTTGGTCTGTTGGTGTGTAGTGGCGTGGAACAGGATGAAAAAGGATGGGACCTCACCGTCCGTCTGCGTAGCGGCATCAGCCGTGGTAGGTGCAGCAGCAGATGCGTTGGGGGCAGCGGCGACAGGCCGGGCACGGCCACGACCACGGGGAGCTTTGGCAACACCGCGAGATTTGCCACCCTTTCTGGTGGTCTTTCGAGAACGGGCGTTGGTGGTGGCGACGGCAGTGCTGGGAAACTTCGGAGTCAGCATTCCGTTCTTGTGTTGATTGATCAAGCTAAGAGGCATGTCTTTGGAGCGAATGCTGCTTAAACTTGTCCCAGAGCTCCGGAATCTGCCTCCGGAATAGCAACTTACCGCGTGGTAGTCGGAACGGTAGCTGGGGCGGAGGTGGTAGCAGGAGCGGAGGTGATGGGAGCAGCAGCTCTTGGGGTACGCTGGGTGCGAGCCGGGCCGGCCGACTTGCTGGTGACTCCCCAGAGAGAAGGGGCGCCAGCGACCTACGACACTGGAGTCAGCATTCCGTCTTTGAGTAATAGAATCGAGCCAAGAGACATTTCTTAGGAGCGAATACTGATTAGATATGTCTCACGGCTCTTGAAAACGCTCAAACTGTGGTATAAATACTAGGAAAGTATGACTTACGTTCGCCTGAGACCGAGTTTGGACCATCTTGATAGGAGTTCAGTAAGAAAAGATAACCGGTGTAGCTTTGGAATTGACGTTCAACGTTTGAGAGGAATTTACGCCTTGCTGAAGCTCAGAGAAAATGATATGAAGAAGAGAAACGGAGATGGGGAGAAGATTGAAAGATCTCATGCTACTAGGTGCTGGTATAATTATCGGCGCTCTAGGATGACAATAGGAACATGGGATAATACCAAAAATAGCCAGACACTAGCTATTGTCATACTTGATTATATGTGAATCAGGCCCAAAATCAAAGAATTGACAATAGCAATCTGGAGATTCACCGGTGCTGCTTTTCCTAGCGCGCTAGTAAGACAATAAGGAAGATTCCACAACACCAGACTCTATCAGACAATAGCAATTGACTCCCTTACCAGCGCGTGAATTTTTCTCTGGGTAAGTTGAATCTTTCTCCTAGAATTAGGGTTCGCTAAGTACTTCTCACTAGCTGGATGAGCGATGCGTGGCTCTCATCTTCGGTGGTTTCCATTGCAGCAACGTAGTAGTCTCGTGCGTTGTATCACTCAAAGTGTCGATCGTAGATCCCACAGATCATTTGGGGGTAATAGAAGGGTTTGGGCATCCCATCAGGCTGGCATGGTTCACTCCCAAGACGTTCGTCAATTTCAGCTTGTTGTCCAGGTCATCCTTCTCGATGCTTTGGGGTTTTTTTTTCGAGCTGTCGACTTCCATTGGACCGTGAAGGCGTCAAAACGTTTTCCCATAAGTTTTACAGCATAACAAAGCGATAATACTAGACGGCAATTGTTTGTCCATGGCCAGCATAACAACTCGTGCGATTACTTCACACTTAAGCTTAACACTTGAAAGCTGGAAACCAGTTAGCTCAGAGTGGGGAGTACTGTAGGGTAGACTCGTGCTAAGATGTCCTGCTGTTTACCCTGTAATGTCGCGTTGTCTTGCTAATTATCTTTTCACCTGACATTGTCTGCTCCGCTGCTCCGCTGCTCAATTGGTCCTCGACAAAGGCTCGAGACCTTCCAAAAACAAATAGAAAGATAGCTATCGTGTCAATATTATTGCTATAAGATATTCTGCAGTAGCCAGTCCAGGATTCATATAGATCAATTGCTTGGCAGAGACACAGATCTTGCTCTGAGCAAGTCGAACCTGCAGTGTTGTATCTAATTGATGCCCCTGGCGCAAAATGCGATGCACAAAGCTCTGCTATCATCCTTTAAGGTAGGCAGAAGTCCTGGTCTATATCCGGCAAAGTCCGGACGAAGGATTCCTATCCAATGACAAATCCGAGACAGCATGTTTGCCTTGATTATAAATCGAGTGCACCCATCTTGAGCGAGGACCGACGCCGTTCATCATAGCTGGCCGACAAAGACAGAGACAACTCCATCCCAAGTCCCTTTGTCAACGAATGAAACTTGATAGACGAAGTTGGGGCCACTCTTTGTACACGACAGCTTTTGCTAATAAGAGATCTTCAAGACGCCAAGCCTCCATTTGCGCTCTTCTTATCACAATGGCAACAACCGCACAGAGCACCGTTGCCCCCCCGAAAGTTGAAGCCACTCACGACTCATCTTACATCCCTCGCGGCACGGTCACCGCTGAGCTCAAATTCTACGCCCCGCCAGCAGATGGCTCTAAGCCTTTCAACTACCCAGATGGCACCCCAATTCCAGAAGGCCTGCCCAAACGGAACTTCGGGGATGCAGATCTACCGGTCACGATCCACGATATCAGAGGTCAAGAATCTCTATACCACCTTGACGACAATGCTTTCCAGACCTTGAAGACCGGTCCCTCCGCCAAGATAGATTTCACGTCGGACCAGTCTATCAAGGAGACCTACTACCCCGAAATTGAGAAACTTCTCCAGGAGAAAATCCCCGAAGCGAAACGCATCCATCTTTTCGATCATACCGTCCGCCTGATAGGCGGCAACCGGCCCCCAGTCCTGCGTGTCCACATCGATCAAACAAAGTCCGCTGCCCTTGGGCGCGTACGCGCTGCTCTACCCGACGAAGCCGATGATCTTCTCAAGGGCCGAGTGCGCATCATTAATGTCTGGCGTCCAATCAACGGACCGGTGCAAAGCTCTCCCCTCGCATTCGCCGATTCCAAGACCGTGAGCGATGAAGCGCTAGTTGCTGTGGAGCATCGATATGTGGAGCGTACGGGCGAGACCGTCTCTGTACAGCATATGGATGAGCAGTGGTATTACTGGTCGGGCATCGATAATCATGAGAGGATCCTGCTGGAGTGCTTCGATAGCGAGAAGGGGGGCAGAGTGCCACATACGGCGTTTGTGGACCCGAGGAGTCCGGCAGAAGGAAGGCAGCGGGAGAGCATTGAGGTGAGAGCTCTGGTGTTTGGGTGAGAAGTGACGGAGATATCTGTGTATTTCCCCCGAATGCGAATGGCTGATCGTACACGGGGTTTTTCGAACAATGAGAACAGGGCTGCGGATCATCGTCAACGATAGATATGCATTCGGGTGGTTATCAGGCGTTCGTAGCATCCATTCTGTCCCTATTCCACAGCAGATCCGGCGTTCGCTGGCAGAAGTTCAAAGGCTGTCAGGTTTTCTGTGCTTGAATATCATCATTCGCAAAGCATCTACCATTCTGGCAACAAGGTACCTGTGGAATCACTTCAATGTCTAGATTCTACCATTGAGTAATCTCATTGATAGGGATACACGTTTTGAAGTTTTGTAGATGTCGATGCGAATTTCCATGGGGTGTCTGACACTTGCTTCATTGCATCAGACTTTCTAATCGCCGGTATCCTAATACATACTATTACTAGTATGTCAAGAATCTGGGCAGCCTAGCGCAATATAGCTAGTAAGGGAAAGATTCGTAACGGTAGAAAGCCTGATCGCCGAATGCAAAAAACAGGGATCTCGATCCCCAAAAGCACTTTTAGAACAATCCGTCCTTTTAAATTTCTACACAACATTACGCACTTTATGTATCTATGTAATGCATCTCGTCACGAGCCCTATATAATATCTAGCGATGAACGTAGAGATATTATACATAAGTACTTTGTAGTGTGATTGCCTGGTATACCAAAAAAAGATGCCAAAATCAAGGCATGCAGTACTCGATGGATCGGTCCTGGACGAATGTTTTGCAATTGTAGAAAGCAATTAATAAGTCCATATAGCTATCACTTTGAAGGAAAACTAGGCGGGCTCGCATGGATCGTGTAATAATTATTAATTAACATTTAACAAAGAGAAGAACAGAGTTATTCTCAACCATGCTCAACAAGCTAGTATGGCAGAAATTGGAGAAAGCAACATATCTCGTCGCTTGATATTAATATTCTCTAGCGACGAGATATGCTTGCATAGAGATCAAACAATGTTGTTGATAAGAAAAATAAATAAACGTCTATACAGGCAAGCAAGCAAGCAAGCAAGCAATTAAGCAACAAGTAAGCAAGCAAGCAAGCAAACAAGCAAGAGACAAGCAGAAAAGTAGACAAGCAAGCAAGTTGGCAAGTTGGCAAGCAGACAAGCAGACAAGCTGGCAAGCAAACAAGCAGGCAAGCAAACAAGCAGGCAAGCAAGCAGGCAAGCAGGCAAGCAAGCAGGCAAGCAGGCAAGCAAGCAGGCAAGCAGGCAAGCAAGCAAGCAAGCAAGCAGACAAGCGACACAAGTAAGAGAGAAGTTAACAATTAGAAGATATCTCTTACTTTGCTAACAATATAGAGTGACAACATTCGGAGAAACTTACACATCCTAGGTTCTTCTCCAAAGTAAAGAAATAATGTAAACAAGAGCAAAATCGCGCCCGGTGATCGACCGCGATCTGATCAAACAACGCTAAAACGTAATATCCTTGGCATTACGTGCTTGGCACGTTATGTAACGGCACTCGAAAGCGGATTCGAGCTTGATGCCATGAAGCAAGTCTGACACTGGACGCGGCAGTGTATTGCGAATCCTCGGCTAAATTCCGGGCCGGGAGCTTTTGCCGAGGGCGCGTCGGTAAAGTAAAGTAGGCATCTTGCCACAGGACAATCTTCAATTGGCTACGCTCAGTGACCATCTTTGTAATGTCTGTTGCCAGCAGTTCGAAAGGTAATCGTTGAGAACTTTGATCCGCTTTGCATGAGAAGGTTTTCCCAGATACAAATTTAAGCTACAATCAAGTCTTTCTACCTCGCCCATTAACCTTGCCTTGATTGGCCTTTCGATATGGCAGGCTCCCCAGCTGTCAGCCTCTTGCTTCTCTTGCCTGCCGAGATACAGAGACTTGTCCTGGAACAGCTCGATCGGGGGAGTTTATTCAACCTGCGGGTCACCTGCAAGGCAATGTGCTACCAAGTCACTCCTATAGCATTTCGAGAGCTGCACGTCTGGTTGGAAGAAGAAAGCCTCCAGAAGCTAGTCAACATCGCTCAAGTGCCACATCTGCGCACTTGTGTCAAAAGGTTAAACTTTGGCATGGATGCCTTCTACGACACCGGCTTCGGAACATTCAACGTGTTGTGTTCCCCAACCAGGAGGATGACGTCTATGCCTTTCCTCAAGGGAAAACAGAAGCGGCCCTCCTGAAGCCAGCATGGCGTGTGTATCGGAGGTATTACTAGAAGCAACGCGCTCTAGAAGAGTCCAGGATGGACTTGGCGATGATGACCAAGGCCGTTGCATCTTTCTCGTCTCTAGAAGCGATTGACTTGATCGACTTTCAAGCCTTCGTCGATGGAGGTGCCGAAGGGCCGACGTTGCTGAGGAATGAAATGTCGTTACGTAAACATATGCTGAACGTTTCAAATCCCAGCACGCTGGTGCCACGAGGTGGTCGGCAGCTGCGAGTTCTTATAAGGGCACTAGGTACAATTGATAGGAAACTCCAGGAATTGACATTAAATCTCTGGACTAGTAACATCAGTGGCAATGGCTTCTACTCACCGCTGTCTGCTAAAGACGTTCGTTTTGCATGGTCAGCCTTTGCCGGCCTCAAGAAATTCGGCCTGTGTCTGTATGGCATACGGCGCACAATTATAGAAGACTGCAGAAAGCGCTTGGAGGAGTTATCGTTGACCACTGTCCTGCGGGCAGCAACGGAATTAGAATCTTTGTGGCTCGAACTTCCAAGAAATGACACGAAACCCGCGCCGGGTGAATGTTGGAAGAACATTATCCAAATCCAAAGTTTTGGAAAACTGAAAGAATTGTCCATTGAGGGAGCGAGACTCAACGAAGCCGAGTTTGTCTCATTCGTGCTTCATTCCTGCCAGGGGCTGAAATCGCTGAACTTGGTGTCTGCGACAGTGGTGGAAGGTCGATGGGATCTTATCCCGGAGACAATCAAAGACCTTCCAGACCTCCAACGGATATATCTTGGGGATTTATGGTACGAACATAGCCGCAGTTGCTTCATGATGCCAGATGATGTGGACCCAGAGCCATTGTACGATTACTTACTCAAGCGAAGAACCGATAATCCATGGCAAAGCATGTGTCAAGCGCGGCTGGCTCGGTGGGAAGAGGAAGATACTGATACCGAAAACTCAGAAGACGAGGATCAGTGAAACGACAAGATGAAAGAGAAACTACAATCGAAGATTTGAGAACGGCGGTGATACTGGCAACGATAAGAGTATATAGAAACTCTTACAGAAAGGTTCGAGAACAGCGGGGACACTGGCAACAGTCAGACTTATGGAGTGTATGTCAGAACACTCTCGGAATGTATGTAACAATTGTTCACGCACTTGCTACCACTATGCCTCTGACCTATGCCCCGCGGTGTCACGGAGGCATGCTAATCTCAAGATGACCGCTGATGCCTTTTCCTAGATTCTTGCCCTTAAAGATCCTTCTGGTGAGTTTTCACATTGAGAACAGTGATCTCTCCAACGATTCGCCTCCCTAGTCAAGCTAGCTATGAGCAACTCCTTATGATCGACCAAGTGTCCCCCGATCACAAGCCTTAGAATACCGCCCTGCCAAGCCATGAGGAAGTTGGGCATCACGTAACATATCCTTTGACTACATTTGATGATTCTCAAACTACGACAAAATCAGCCCACTCTCCGTAATATTCCTAGACATCAGGCAGCAAACACAGTCTTGATCATTAATCAACCCGCCGGAAGTATCTCTAGACCTTCGCCTCACCACAGCTTATCCAAACACGCCAATCGCCGCTACACCAGCCGTCTGTAAGGGCAGGTCAAGAAGGGGGTAGCAAACCCATCGCCGTCATCCCATCTATCGATAGACTGGAATCCCTCTGCCAGCCGTCCTCAAACGGACTCATTACGCCGGTAACCGCTTCGCCGGACTCCCCCATCTTCGCAGGAAACGACCCAAAGAAGGGATTCTCGCACTATCTATCCCACGTGATTAATAACCTCCCTCTGATTTAATCCCGGAAGCCGGTCGCGCCTACACAGAAACCCAAGTCGACCTCGGGTCGAAACCGGGAAAGTTCACGGAGTCTAGGCAGATATATAATTGCGTTGGTCCTCTACGAGCGTGATATCAAGATGGCCCCGCCTACGCTCGTCCGAGACCACCCCATATTTTCAAACAAGCGAAATCGCTCAGCCTGCCCAACGGTGTCTGAAATACAATTATTCACCCACCCACCATAGTCGCCTAGAGGACTGCGACCCGAACCCCCTGACATGCCATACAATCCATCACCAAGAAATGGCTCGTCCATAGATATCATGTCAAGACATCTCTTGAAAACCTTGGCTGCGGTGCAGTCATACCTCTCTGCGACTGAGTCACCGAATTAATGCTGCTTCTTGATCGAGTATTATCCGACGAGCTATAACACTGAGAATTTGACGTTGAGAAAGGAATCAGGAAAGGAGGTCTGGGCTTCTACAGTGCTAGCTAAGTCGGCCGTCGAGCGGAGCAGGGCTGTGGAGTTCAAGAGGCTGAAAGGCATGGTTTATGGGGTGGTATGGTCATAGGGGAATGCAGAAAGTAGGGAGTGGGGTTCGTCACGACGGCGTTTAATCCCTTGCGCTGGCAGTCGCTACGGAAGTGAGTTATGGCCTGATTGCTTTCACTGTGGGCTGTTGAGTGGGCGTAAGGGGGGTGGAGTAGTCCTGGGACGAAGGAGATGAAAGGGAGTGGGTGTTTGAGTTCGACGTTGCTGGCTGGATGCTGGACTGCTGAGAGCGAAGTAGGTTCTGTGGAGTGTGGAAGGAAAGTACAAGTTGACTGAGCGTTAGTGGAAAGCTTGTAATGGTCTATGTCATGGCTTGGAGTCTTAGTTGATTCTCATCGAAGCCTGTGGCACTAAACAGGAGGTATCGAATGCCGATCCATAGTTGAACGGAAAAGTCACCACGATCAATTGCTCCTGTTGGAGGTCCGGCAGCAGATGCCTTGAGAAAGCACTAGATACTCTGATAATAGCAAGCATCCCTCCAAGGAGCAGTGGCGAAGAGTCAAAGTAAGCACTGTGACAGGAGCCCAAGCGCGTTGAGCGAGATTCTGCCGCAATATGCGATGAAGAAGCCGGAAGATTAAAGCAAACAACAGCTCAAGAATCCCGCCCGGAAGACCTTAGACATACCTTCCTCAGACTCTCGCACTGCACAGCATTTATCAAGCTGCTTCCGAGTTGGCTTCCGGCCCCCAATCCTCTGAACACTCCTCGCGAGCCCTCGTACACACTGGAAACATGGTTCTGTCTGGGCGTATGAAATTGATGTGCTGAAGCTCGGGAGTCTCATCCATATACATCTCGTCCACCAGCTCCTGCAGGTTGTGATCTTCAAGATCTTCAGCAATGTAGAGATTGACTTTTCGAATTGCTGGAGGAAGCATTTCTGATAGAGTCCGCATGGTGTCGTCGAATTGACCGATCAGGAGCTTAAGATCGGTCGTCACGTTTTCAAGTATCTTGAAGGCGTTCAGACTACCCATAAAGCTCTGTGGTTGATCCTTCGATACTATTGAAAGATGTTTTAGAGTATCCTTGCAATGGGTTTGAAGCGCTGCACGAATCCAGAATGGACTGTACAATTCTGTATTATAACCCTCAGGACCGGGCGAGTAATAGAATGTCGTAAGGTTATAGCATCGTGAAAGGAATTCAAAGAGGTTTTTCGACCCAATGGCGCAGTGGGAGAATGTCATGTTTTCCACGGGTATATTGATGTATGGGTCCAATCGATGAAATTCTTCAAACTCAGTCGAATCGGAAGCGAAGCGATCGAAGGAGGCCTCTTTCATCGAGGGCAGAGAACAGAGATGGGCCAGAACTTCGAAGTCGCCATAGTCACGGTCTAGTTCGTCGTTGGAAGCTTGAAGATGCACGGTTTCAAGCCGAGTCAGCACCTGTATGGGCAGCTCGTCTATAACGCAGCGAAATATATCGGCACCGTCGAGTATACCGGCGCTGACGAAGCGGAGATGTTCAAGGTTTGGTAGCGATAACAGTAACAGCATGATGACGGGTTCCTCATCTCCTTTGCTCAAAGCTGACAAACAATCGGTAAACTCGGTGCTATCGACATACTTGCATTCCTTCAGCGCATTCTCGTACAGCGACAAGTCTTCAGTCGAATATGGAGGACGTGTAAGCTTGGCCTCGAACGTGCCTTCTCTGCGGAAAGTGAGATCCCAGCCTTCTATGTCCACTTTCAAGACGTAGTCCGCTATTTGGGGATTGTTCCATATAGCTTTGAGCAACTTTGCCGGTGCTCCCGTGTGCGTGTCTTTGTGGTAAGCGAATGTGGAGTATGTCCGCTTGAGGGAGTAGTGTCTCTCTAGCAGCCATGCTCCCCGTTGCCGATGTTCTTTGGAAGTTGAGAAGAACGCTTCCAGATCGCGGGGATGGATAACTTCAAGAATAAGCCCCAGAAGCTCGTTCGAGAGATCCGAAAGGGTTTTCAGAATCGTAGCGTCCGGGATGACCAGTATGCTTGGACGTAGAGCAGTTTCTGGTGGCTTGAGATGGCGGAACCGTTTTTTCGATACAAACAGACACAGGAGGATTTTGGGTCAATTGCTCGAAGCGCGCTTGCCTGATAACCGAGCGAAAAACATAACCCCGGTTTAACGAGAAGATACTTTAATGCCGTGTTATTTTCCTAGTGTCGTTGCCACGTACCCCAACAGTGTCGACACCTGTAAGAAAATGGCCTTCGTGGGTATGTCTTTTCACCAGATCACAGGTCCTCGAGCACATAATATCACCAGGTTTTGGTGGTCTTCCCCAATCAAGGCTTCGTCGAAGGCCGGCAACGTCGCGCTAGCTAGAAGACTGAGACATACGGTAGAGCACTGCACAAAGCACAGTAGTTACGATTCCGAAAAGGCCCAAGGCGAGTAGGACATCCGGTAATTCAGTCACGTCTTTCCTTGAAGAATTGAGCATACTCTCCAGCTCATCATCGAGCCTATGGGCCATTTTCCGCTCCGAGAATTCCGACGTCGCCTTCTGCTTCCCCTTCTCACCCATCTGCTGCAGAGCTTCAGAAGAAGTACTATGCATACTGTCTTCCAAGATCTTTGTCCACTGGCCCACATCATCCGCGGATCTCAACCAGCCTGTCTCCCCATCAACGATCGTTTCCAGTGGCCCGCCGCTGTTGACGGCCAAGACTGGCACTTCAGCAAGCATGGCCTCGAGCGGTACGATACCGAAATGCTCGTTCGAAGGTGTGTAGAGGAGTAGAGTAGCAGCTTCGAGCAGCATAGTCTTCATCTGACCGGGCACGGAAAGCAGGAACAGGACCTCGATGTCGTCAGGAACCTTCAAGGCTGTGATGATGGTTCGTGTCGTTGCGTGCTTGAGCTTTAGTGATTCCGCTAGTTGTTCGAGTTCTTTGTGATAAGAGACATTTTCATCGACCAGGAGATCGTAGCCGCCTAGGAAGTTTCAGTAGAGATAAAACTGTCGGTCATGATGGTTACCCTACCTGCGATTACTAGCCTCGCGCCGTGCCGATCGTGAGCGCTCAAGCCTGCAAAGGCCCTAATGGCAAGTCCGATATCCTTCTTTCTTTCGAAGCGGTTGATGCTCAAGAACAACTTTTTGCCCTTCCACAACTCTTCCGAGCCATCATTGTCAATGATTTCCCCTCCCTTCTCATCGCTTCTCTCTATCGGTCCCCTGGTATCTACGCAGGGATACACGACACCTACCCCTCGATCCCCTCCAAGCCTCTTCCATACGGTCTCCACAACGCTTTTCGTAAAATGACTATTGACAACAACTCTATCTGCACCTCTGATACCCCAGCCCTCTAACCAGTCAAAGCCCAGCCTCCACATCCGTTTCCACAATCTCTTGCGGCCTTGTACGAGCAGGAGATCGGGAAAGTGGCAGTAGAAGAGTATTGGCACTTCTTCCCAACGCCACCGTAGAACAGGGATACCGGCGGATAGCTGATCCACGAAGAAAGCGGTTGGCTTCAATCTCCGCAATTCACCGGTAAAGGTGACAATGAATATGAGATGGAGCTGCCGCAGTATAGCACATAGGATCTTGAGACGGCCGAAGATGGTGGCAGGTATAGGCCAACTGCCGCGGACTCGGACATCGAGTGTTCCTAATATTCCGCATTGTATCAGTTTTCATTAAGACTTCTAGCGACTTTCAACAGGCTGACAATACCGTCGCGAGCTTCATCGAAGCAATGACTCGGGTCGCAATGCGACGTGAAGATGGTGGCTTTGTGACCCAGATTTTGCAGGCCTACCGCAGCATCGATGACAAGACGTTCAGCGCCGCCGATGCCAAGATCTGGGTGGAAGAAGACGATGTTCTTCTGTCGAGAAGACATGATCGTTGCCTAAGAGACATATCATCGTAGTGCCATCTCAGCGCCCTGCACCATCAATTGGGCCCTCAAATGCCAAAAAGGAGAGACCTGTATATTATGCATGAATGCATGCAGTCCGGAGTATGCCAGGCCCACGACATAGTGGCAGCCGTGAGACGGTGAGACGTTAGAGGTTGGTTTCAGCAAGCGCCAAGATCAGGGTACTTGTAGGGCTGACAGGGATGAGGGCCCAGGCTCCGCGCATCTGTTTCATTATCGTCATGACCGTCGTCCTTCATTTGGCGCTTGGATCCCGCCATGTGATGATTCTTTATCAAGGTAAGCCCCGTCTCCTTTGTCGCCTTTCACCTGTCGTACTTTCTTCTCCTTTTGTTTTCCGTCTTGCAGTCTCCTCCGGCCAGGTTGACTTACCCAGCTGGGAACTGCACGTCGGTACACCACGTTCTCTAAATCCACATTCCTTTGAACACCCTTATATCAAGCTGGACGCTTGCAATTCCTACCTGTAACCATACGCGATTTGACATCGTGCCCCTTATTACATACCTCAGATTGCGGTTATGCCTTGCCACTCGTTCCAGACATACTATGCGTTTCTCCTTCTATGCCTTCTCACTACCGTCACATGTCTCCCGTCACCGAGCCGAACCCTCAGCAAGCGAAGTTCCTCCGGCCCCCTCGTCTTCGCCCACTACATGATAGTCGAGCAACCCCCCAACGGCGACTACACCAATGATATCAAACTTGCCAAAGATGCCGGCATCGACGCCTTCGCCATCAACTATGGCGGCTGGAACGCAGACTGGGTGCAGATGGAAGGCCAACTCGCCAAGTTCTACTCCCAAGCCGCATCTCTCAACTTCAAGGTCTTCCTCAACTTCGACCTCACCAGCGTCACCGATCCCAACATGATCGTCCACCTGATCAACCTTTACCACTCTCACGACGGCCAGCTCATCGTTGACAACAAGCCCATGCTCAGCACCTTTCAAACCAACCCGCCAGCCTGGGACTGGCATACCGCTGTGCTATCGAAGCTCATCACGGCCCCTCTATTCATCCCCGGCACTATGTCCGAAGATCCTCAGCAGGCCTACTCTTCCGTCGAGTCCTTTGCCGACGGCGTCTTCCCCTGGATTCACACCGGCCTGACCACCACCGACGACGCGACCCTCGACTCCGAATTCGCCACCATCCGCACCGCCACGGGCAAGAAATGGATGGCGTCCGTCGCGCCCTGGTTCTTCAAGCGCTTCAGCCCGGATATGAACTGGGCCAACAAGCAAGACGACGGGATCTTCGTCCAGAAATGGCTGCACCTCCTCCAACTGAAACCGGACTTCATTGAGATTGTCACTTGGAATGACTGGGGCGAGAGCTCGTACATTGGCCCCGCGAACCCTGCCGCTCAGAATGGGAACGACCGCTGTTACTGGAGTAGTTACAACCACAACGCGTTCCTGAAGATGACCAAATACTTCACCAAAGCTTTCCACGCCGGGGAAACCAGCGTCACGGTCGACAAGGGCGAAGAAGACGTCTTCATGTTCTACCGCACGCAGCCCGCTATGACGAACGGCGTCAACCAAGCGCTCCCGCTCCCAGATTACGCCTCGAACATGCACGACAACGTTTTTATTGTCAGCTTCCTGAACGAACCGGCGAGCGTCTCCGTGACCTCCACAGGGAACGCGCCGATTACGTACACCGCTTCTGCAGGTGTGGGTCAGAAGCCTGTTCTCTTCAGCCTCGGGTACCAGACGCTCTACGCTGAGCGGCAGGGCGATAGCTTCAAGGTGAACAAGCAAGGGCCGGCGATCTCGGGGCAGTGGGCGGACTACAACGGCAACGTCGTGGCTGTGTGACCCTGTGCACCCAGCCGCTTCTGAAGGAAACCAGGGAGCAAGGTCTTGAATTGATTTGCATGTCATGCCCGCCTTCCTCCAGGACACGGCAATCAAGCATAGTAGGCAGTGAGCATGAATGCCTTAATCCCACGCATTCCTGGCTGTTCACACACTCTCTTGCTTACGTCGCCCTCATGCTCCCACACTTGACACCAATCCATATCCCATCCCCCTCCGCTGATCGTTGGTCCCTTTGTCTGACTTACCCGCTGCTCCGCATCTCCTTTCATACTGGCATCTACTCTCATACCAGCATCTACCTTCACATTAGCATCTCCTTTCGTGCCCGCATCGCCTTCAAATACCAGCATCCCCTTTCGCACCAGCATATCCTACCAACCCTAATCTCCATATCTCCATCTCCCCTCACACCACCCGAACCGCCATCAAATAACATCCATTGCCTATCTCCCATTCCCCCGATAACCTCACAACCCTACCTCCCATCACCCACCCCTCCCCTTTCACATTGCGTAAACTGCCAATCGCGCACTCCCCAAACCCCTCCTCTTCTCCCTTTAAAACCTACTTGCGCGACCATAGAGGCCTCCAAAACCCCCGACTGCTAATACTCAAGCACGCTGATATAAATAAAGAAGAAGATATCTGCCTTCGTTATTCTCGCTCAAGACTATAAGTTACATATCTACCATCCTTGGATTTCCAGATGCCCATTCCCATTGCTTTGACTTAGTGGTGCAGGAAGCGTTAACTCGGAGACAGGTGCTCGTTCTGGGTGAAGCGTTCTGCAGGGAAGGGGATCCCATCCCAGGAGAAGCGAAGGGAAAAGCAGACGGTCGCGTGCACGGCTACGAGATATATGTCAAACCAAGAACTGCTTTTCAATGCCTCGCTAAGTGTACACCAGGGTATCATCGCTCCGTCCCAGAAAATCCCCCACCATGAAACAAACCTTACCACTAAGCCATCGCAACTTCCTCAAGCGAGCCACCTTTCAATCCTGCACCGGCATCGGCACCTGCACCTCCAACTCCCCACTCTCCTTGCCGTCTCCTTCACCACTCTCCCCAACACCACCCATCCTCCTCTCCTCCTCCACCAATGCACTCACCCTCAAATCATCCACATCCTCCCTCCTCACGTCCCCCTTCAGCGCTTCACTCCCCCGTATCAACCCATCAATCCCAACCTCATGATCGCTCACCCCCCCCAAACAATCATACACCCCGCCCGCCGTCTCCTGCCCAACCAGCCTCCCCTCATTAAGCTTCAACAACGCGAGCGCCACCTGAAACAAAAACGTGCTCCCGTCACCAAGACACAGCACCACGTCCCAGACGCGGAATAAGGCCTCGGCGCTCAAGCAGGCGGTGAAGACGCTGAGGAACCACTGGAAGGTGAGGGCCTCTAGCTCGATGCCCAGGCTATCAAGGTGCGCGCTGAGCTTGGGCAGGAGGAGCGCGACGTAGTGCCGCAGCACGAGCGTGTCGGCGCGAGAGGCGAGGAGCGTGGCGCTGTAGTAGCCCGGCGGGAGGATGGTCTCGACGATGGCGGTAAGCAGCCAGAAGGCGTCTTCGGCGGTGGGCATGATGAGCAGGAGGGAGGCGGTCACGAGGTTCATGCCCTGGCAGTAGCCGAGCTGCGGGTTGCGGCGCGCGTAGGCGAGGAGGACTTCGCGCAGCTTGGGCACGCCGGGGCCGGTGCGGAAGAAGACATTATCGGTCATGGTGCGGTGGATGTCCATGTGGATCTGCGTGAGGGTCTCCGGGTCATCGGTGCCGTTCTGGACGAGGTCGTCGTAGTAGCCGGGGACGCGTAGGGCGGAGGCGCCGCTGCATTCGGCCCAGATCTTGGCGCGGTAGGCGACGGGGATGCCGGTGAGGACAAGCTGCGTGAATTCTTTCCATTTGGCGCGCCCGACTTTGCCTTTGTTGCCGAGGTTCGCGACGCCGATCATTTCGCCGTCTGTGAGGCTGACTTCGGGCATGTCGGTGGGGTGTTTGGTGTTTGGCGCTGCGGTATCGCCTGCCTTCTGGCGCGAGGCACGGATTTTGCGCAGGAATTCATTCCATTTGACGGTGCGGTCGTGTTGGAGCGTGTCATGGATTTCGGTCAGTTGCGCCAAGAGGAGCTTCACAGGTTCGGCCTCTGAGGTACTGGTCTCAGATGGTTGGGCGTCGGAGGCACTGAGAAAAGGTTTGGAGATCTCGGCGTTGGAGGCTGTAATAGGCGAAGCGGACGGTGAGGGATTGATAGCCGTGGAAGAGAGGGATCCGCGGACGGACTCGAATGTGGGTGAGCGCTTCAGTGGGGTAGGCGTCTCGGCCGTGATGACGGTTGTACTGGGTTTGGCGGACGGCGTATGCGATAAGAGCTCTGTTGGGAACGTAGCCTTCTTGAGATAATCTTGCCATCGTTTAGCTGGCTTTTCCTCAGTCTTGTCATCTGTCGAAGCTGGCGTGTCTGGTCTCCTAATTGAATCTGTCCGAGAATGCGTGCTTGCCCGATCATTCGTGAGCGAATCCACACCACTGCTCCTCTTGTGTTTGTGCTTTACGTTCTTCAGCATTTCAGCCTCTCGCTTCCTGCGTCGTTGATCGTAGATGAAACCAAATCTATCTGTGAGAAACTCCGTCGAAGTATTGTTGTAAGTTTGGTCAGTCGGAGGTCTTGAGTCAGGTGGCAAGATTGTGTCCATCTCAACCGGGCCCAGATTGGCGGCAGAAGTCACTGACGTAGGACTGTTTGGAAGCTGAATCGAAGCGGATTGAGGAGTTGCTTTAGTCGTATTGGTGGGAATCGGTGGAGGCGGGGCAACCTTCCTCGGGGTGCGATTCTCTGGTGCCATACTGTTGACTCTTAAAAGGGCAGCCCTGGCCGAGCTTGGAGTCTGAGCGGACGCAGTCGAGGCTCCCCTTGAATCTTTAGGAGCTCCGCTGCCAGTAGTGGCTGATCTACCTCGAGCGGTGTTCGATATGGGGTCGCGACTTGCCTGGGGATTCCCAGCGAATAGCTTCATGGTCCAAGACGTGACAGAGGAAGATGACTTCCGTGACTGGGTCTCTGCGTTACTGTTGCTCTCTGTGGTCGACGCGCGCTTCAGCGGACTGAAGAGGTCATCATCTAATGCCTTACGTCGTCCATTGGCTCCGCTAGGTGTTTGAACCTTCATTACTGCTTCAGCATTCTCATTGTAGTCGCTTATAATGCTGCTTGTCCGACTCGTCCTCTTGGAGGTATTGTTCCCGCTCCATAGATAGCCTTTCCAACCCCGAACTGTGCTTGCTCTGAGACCATGTGACTCAACGCTGGAGCTTGTCGACGCCCTGTCGACGTCCCGTTGCCCAGTATTTCCAGCTTTGATTGTTGCATGTTTGTCTTGACCAATCAAAGAGTCGAGGTAGGCTTCATCTAGCTCGGTGTTGACGCCAACGTCGTCTTTCATGGCCTCGCCCATCATCTGATCTATACCGTCCGTAATGCTCGTAGTCCGGCTCCTGCCTCCGGTCGGCCTGCGTCCAGTCTTGATGGTAAGGTCTCGCGCACGGACTGGCTTCTCGACAAGGCTTCCAACCCGATGCAGCCTTGTCTCTATATCCAGATTCGAGACCTCCACTTCGCGAAGCATCCTTTTCAATTCCCTTTCTCGCTCCTCCGCCCGCCGTCTCAGACCTGTCATCTCGGCATCGCGCTGTGCTAGGTCTTCGGCCAACTGACGAACGAGAGCCACCGCTCCAGTCCTCGCTATCCTATGCTGAATATGGTCATCGCTGGCGTGATGAAGGGCACCTGGGATTTCTTGTCGAGTACCCTTCGGAGAGTCATCGAACAAGGCAGTCCGCCCTCGTGCCGAGGCACTTCGTCGTATGAGCGATTGAACGATTGAGGGAGGACCTGTCGAGTCCTTTCTTGGTGTATGGGGGATAGACGCAGTTCTTGCGACCGGGCTCAGGTTGAAGGAGCCATTGGCGTACAGGGCAGGTGAAGCCTCAGGCGAAAGAGATGGAAAGGAAACAAGGGATTTTGCAGAGTTAGGTGTGACAAGGGACTGCTTGCGCGATCTTGCCCGGACGGTACCTGGCCGGTGTAAGTTCGAGTTTGAGGACACTGTTGAAAGTTTCCGCTCGGGTTGGGTATCGCGCTCGTTGTCCATGACAGTCGAAGCATGAGGTGCTTGGTGGACTGAGGATCGAAGAATCGGGCTATGAGGGGAGCGGTGTATGATATTGTAAATTCCTGACGTGGCACCTCAGAAGAGGTTCAGTCACAAAATGTTCAAACACTCCGTCATTATTGCGTCTGCCGGCAGGAATAACCAGCCAGGCCGACGCACGGTCTTGCAAAGCATGTGGGTTTTACTAAATGGACGGGAAATGTTGTCGAAAACGGGCAGGCTGATGCAAATACATCTGGACGGAACGGCTGGCTCGGAAGGATGAGGATGCGAGAGTCTGAGGTGACCCTGCCTATGTACATGTGTATAGTCGTCTCTTATTCGCGGCCAAGCCACACGCGCAGTCTGGGTGCACGTGAATTACTCCTTCTCACCTAGTAATGCAACACACCTAGTAATGCAACACGCTAACAGGGAGATTTTATGGTCGAATGTTTTAGGATTAGAATATTTCGAAATTTCTAAAATCAAGTATTCTGCATTACTAATTAAGTTATTAAACTATTACTATTGTCTATACAGCTCTAAAACTTATATCTTAGACAGTATCAATTATATTGCATTTAGCTAATTAAGACTTGCATATAAATACAGTTATTGTAATGTTTCGAATATTTTAGAGTTAACATAAGATCTATCTATATATTTACAATTCTTTTAAATTGTTTGTAATTAAATAGATTACTTGTTAAACTAGATATTAATTATAACTTTTAAAATCGATTCGGTTTAACAATTCTAACTCTAGAAATCTTTTTAATAATTTTTTTTTTATAATTAACTCAATACAACTCGAGTTAAGTTTCGATTTCAATTTTTAAAATCGACTCAAATTGTTAAGATATTAAGAATTACTATTTTTAGTATAAAAATTAGTAAATCTAGTTTAAATTAACTATATATTAATATTTTAGATTCTAATTAATTAGTCTATATATTATAATAGATATTATATATATATTATATACTTATATTACTTTATTAAATTTAAATTATTTTTAGATTTAATCTAGTCTAATTTAGTCTATAGACTAATTGTTTAGATCAATATTTCCTTAAAATCTAAAATCTAACCCGAAAGTTTTAATCTAATATAATTAGTATTTTCATAAATTAATAAATTCGGTTTTAAACAATTGAAACAATTAGTCTAAATTTAGTTTTAATCTAGATTTAACTTGGAAGATTAAGCAAGATTAAGACAAAGATTGATTTAATCGACGAACGTAGTTTGTTAGGATTAGAGCTTTGATAACTAGTATGTAGTTGATTGACGAGAATACTAGCTATGCAGAACTAATTATATACAAGAAATGAATATAAGTACTATAAGTGCCAAGACGCTAAACGTTATTCATAGTATATTCGAAACTAAAGAGCGAAAACTTGGAAAGTAATCAAAGAACGAAGTCTATCTAGCTTAAAATTGTAATTTTTATTTTTTTTTCTATTTGCGAATTTCGACGAAGCGATGTCAAGTCTCTCAATTAACGTTTTTAATTAATTTTAGTTAATTTCGAATGCTTGTCGAATGTAAGCTTCGATTAATGTCGAATATATGTTAGATATTATTCGACAATTAAAACTAAAGTTTTCGATGTGCGTTAAACAAGAAAATAAATTTGTTAAGTAGAAAGAGAATAATCGAAAATTTTGAAATAAAATATGCAAAAACAATAATATGCAAAGCAAAGAACATATATGTTGCGAATAACGTTTTAGTTAACTCTTAATTATTTTCGATTAATATCGAACATATCTATAAAGTACAACTTGATGCTTAAAATAAAATGTCGAACTATCGTCAAACAACAAAAATCAAATATTGGGCGATTATTAAATAGTAAAAATCGAATTTCGAACAATTTATTAAGCGATGACGAGATTAAAAGAGAAAAAAAGATAAATAAATTTTAAAAAAACATCAAATGTGAAAAAATTAAAAAGAATACAAAAGATTATTAACTTTAACTCTAAGAAAGAAATCTAGATTATATAACGAAAAAATCGAAAAATTAATTACATTTAAGAGAGTTTAAGAGATCGATTAATTACGTAATTTAAAAAAGAGATTAACAACAACAAAAGAGACGACAACAACAAAAAATCAAAATTTGTCAAATTTTAATTATATTCGAACACGTTTGTCTAAATTTGCAACATAGAGAAAGAAAATAACATAAAAGTATTTTAACAACAATTTATACGTAATTGTACGTATATTTAGAAATGCTAAGTCAATTTTAATTTAAAGAATTTTTAGAAAAAACAATTATAAAATGTCTAACAAAGATACTATAAAGACGACAACAAAAATTTCGAATATATATTGATTAACTTCTAGTAATAGTAATACATCAATAATGCGTTTTTAAAATTTTTGTTAAATACAATAAAAGACAAGATAATATATTAAATTTAATTTTAATTACGAATGTATAACAAATAACTTTTAATAATAGTAATATATTAATAATGCGTTTTTGAAATTGATTCTAAATGTAACAACGAAAGTTATAGATGTATTTTAAGCGACATTTTGACAACAATAATAATAAAACACAAAAACGTATAAATGCGAATTATTTTATTTATTAGATTTTTAATCAAAAGACGTTTTAAATATTTAATAAAATCTTGTTGCGTTTAAATATTTATAATAAAAGTTAACAACAAAGTTAAAGCAATTGTTAATTATAAAGTAATTTAATTATTTAAATTTATCGTTGTAGTTTGTATAGTTTGTAAAGAGAATTTAATATTGTAGCATTTTGTGTTTGTAATTAATAACAATTAAACTTAAATTTACATTATTGTTATTTTTGCGCATATTGTATTGTAATATCTTGATATTTTTAATGTAATATTCGAAATTGTTGTTAATGTTGTTAATAACATTAATAAACAACAAAAGTTTAATTCGTTAATTTAATAAAAACTTGCTTTTGTTAAGATGCAAAAGTTATAAATAAAATACTAAATAAATCTTTATTAATTCGAGCAATTTTAATTCGTAGACGTAATTGTTAATTGCTCGAATAATCTTATAAAGACTTGCATTTTTATATTTTAAAAACTTGTATAATTAAGTTGTTTTAATATTTTAAATATTAAATATAACTTAATTATTAATTTTGAATTTTAAGATTGCAACGCGTTTGTAATTAGTAAATTTTATTTATTTAACTTAAATTTAAATAAGCTTTTGTTAAAGAAAGTTTCGCAAAATCTTAATTTTTTTAACAATTTTATTGACGTTTTTTATGTTGTAACAAGCTTTAAATGTAATATTATCAAAAAAAATTATAAGTAACTTTAAGTCTAATCGTAACAAATAGTTTTTAATAACAAAAAAAAATAATAAGTTAATAGACTCGCTAATGTAGCTATTTGCGACAAATTTAACAATAACGAGATAATTAACTTAATTATTCTAATTGTATTGCACGTATGTTTAAAGATATTGCTTGAAAACAATATTAACATTTTTAATTTAATTGTCGATTTTATTGAAAGATATAACAAACAACGTAGTAGATTATTAGTACTATAGAAGATAATTACATACAAAGAGCAAAGATTGCAAAATATATTGCAATTTCTAAGCTAGTCTTAATTGAGTCTAGCTTATTTTAATCAAATTAACTCAAATTTGGGTCAACTTGCTAAGCAAACTAATTAAAAATAGACGAACAACTCTTTAAGTTGTCTACTTGCTACTATTACGATTTGCAAGCTTCAAGCATGTTGTCGTTGTATTGCGCAATACTTTTACTTAATAATAACGTATCTATTAGCTTTTATTAATCTTTTAATTTATTAATTTAAGTTGTTTAATAAAGATTTTAAACTTGTTTCTAAACAATAATTTTGTTAGTTTATCTACTATTATGTTTGCGTTTTAAACGAAACTAGTGCGAATACAATTACTTTTGCAAAGATCTCTAATATAATAAAATATTACGTCAATATACTTTAATCTATTATTAATATAAGCGTCCTTAATAAGTGCTAAAGTTGCTTAATTATCGCTTATTAATTATATAGAAAATACGAATTCGTATATTTCGTTTTCGACAATGTCTATGCGATTTAGTAGATTCTTAAGATATTTTGCATAATTAGTGTTTTTTAAAATCTATATAATTTATAGACTCTTTTTAACATATATAAATAAAGCTATATACTTAGCTTTAATAGTAGATATTGTTATTAATTTTTGCTTGCGTAACATTTATGCAATCAATTTTTCACTTATTATAAATATATATTTAAGAATTAACTTTTGATTTAATTTATTAGATGCGTAGTTTAAGTTAAAGTATATTACTAAATGTAAACTTTTATTGTTGCTATACGTTAATTCTTTGTTAACAATAGAGCGAAAATATTAAAGCAATGTTTTCAAGACTTAATTATAATGTTTTGTTAAATCGACAAAATATTAACTTAGACATTCTATCGCAAAAGCAATATCTAAGCGAATATAAATAACTATATATATAATATTTTCAATTGCGTATTAATAATCTTTTTGATTAATTTGCTTATCTTCTAATCTAGCAAGTTAAAGAGAATTGTATTTATTTATAAGCAATTTAGTTAAATTGCTTTTGTCAACAAGCATTTGCAATTTATCGAATATCTTATTAATATAATAATATTAATTTATGCGTAAAGTTTTAACTTTTTGATTGCAAATAATTTTAATATCAAGAATTCTTTTTATTTCTTTTAAATTCTTTATCTTAAATATCTTTTAAAACTTGCGTTTAAATCAATTAACGTTATTTATTAATTATATAACAATAACAATATTGTTAATATAAAGCAAAAGCATAATGCGTTGTTTAAAATACAACAAAAGACAAAAATTAATATTGCATTATTTAAAGTCTAATCTAGCAAACTCTTTAATACAACGTTTATGTTAATTGCGAACGACTTATTTTAAACTATAAAAACTTCGAAGAATACGCAAACATTGCTTTAAAGATACATTTACTTCAAATAAAAATATTATATAAATCTTTTTTTTAAGAAAAAACTTAATAAAGACGTTGTTAACGTCTATCTAATAACATTCTAGATTTTTCAATATAATAATAATAAAAAACATTTATAAAATATTAAATTTAACAATTGAAACAAAAGTGTTTTTATAGTTAATTTCGAAAACTTGTGTAAAGTCTTTTGCGATTAATCTTGTTTTAAGCTTCTTTAATATTTTATCTATATATATTTTTGCTTTAAACATTTATTTACTTATTACGATATTAACGTTTCGAAAAGAAGTAACAATCTCTTATGTATTATTAGCAACAAGAGCAAATAATTTCTCTTATATAGTATCTTTTTATAGCTTCTTTTAAACAAAATTGTTTACAATCTCTTTTTATATTTTTGATACAAGTATAACAAGCTTGCTAGCATTATTGTTTTTTTTATTGATAATTGCAAAGTCGCACTTCGAATTTATAGCTTTATTAATTATATTTTAAACTATAAAGATTGTTATAGCACAAACAATTTTGCTTCGATATTTTTTTAAGTTTTCTATATTATTATTAATTTGTTTTCTCTTTAAGATAGCAACGTGCAAAAATGTCTATATATAACGTTCAAATAAAACAAGATTATCTAAAGTTATTTAGAAAGAATTTAAAACAATTTGAGCAAAATCTAAGTTAATTTAAGCAAGATCTAAGTTAATTTAAGCAAAATCTAAATTAATATAAACGAAATCTAAATCAATATAAGTAAGATCTAAGTTAAATTTATTTCTAATTGTATCTTTGCAAAATCTGTCTATTAATTATCTTTTTAACAAAACATTAATAGTCTTAATATGTATCTTAAAATTAATATATTCTTTCTTTTCGTTTTTAATATATTTAACAATATTATATCTAATAATTTTACTTAAATTTGATGCTTATATTTTGACAAATATACTTGTTTTGTCAATATATTCGAAAAACACTTTTATTTGTTTTTTATTTATAAGCTTATTTTTTTTGTTTTTAACAAGAAAAGATTTGAAATTTATATAGAAATAGCATTTGCAATCTTATACGCGCAAATAATTAATAAATAATTTGACGTTAATAAATGTCTCTATAGATATAATAAGTTTATCGTTAATAAACAATTTAATTGCTATATAATTTTGTAAATATATATTTGTCTATACAACTTTTAGTTAAAATTTAATAAGAAGTTTCGTCTTTTTAATTATAGCTTTTATAAAGTTTTCGATAATTTGTATATTTTGTTTAGCAATATTATTTTAAAAAGAATTGTACAACAAAATATAATTAAATACAACGTCAAAGAATAAACATTATTTATTAAGTATTAATCTAAGCTTTGTATTGTTATTGTTACAAATTGCAAATACTTTAACTTTATTTTAAAACTCTATTTGCATTTATTATTAACAAAGAATGTTTACAATTTGTTTTTGTTTAATTATTGTTAATACTTATGTTTTACAAAAATAATTGTCGACAATTTTAAAAAAATACTTGTGTTTAAATTTTAAAACTAACAATAATTTGCAAATATTAATTAAAATAATTGTTAAAATAATTGTTTTACGTTTGTTAATATAATAATTTCTTTTATTGTAAAGCTTAATTAATGCGCACACTTTACAAGAATTTTTTATATTTTTAATAATAAAAACAAGCTTTAAGAATATAGTAATTTTATACAACTTTTACAACTTAATTGCGTCTAAATAAGCAAATTAACAATGCTAAAAGCTATATAGCTTTGTTTTGAAGTCGCTAATAATTACTTTATTAACATTAATTTGCATTTAATTTTTCTAATTAAATGCGCTATTAATTGCTAAAAATGCTATAGAAGACTTCTATTATATAGTAACAATAAAAACAAACTTGTTTAAACTTAACACTATTTTGTTTATTATATATACGTCTTCTTGCTAATCTATAGTAAGAATACGTCTTTTTTGTTTATTTTGCATTTATATGCTATATTTGTTAAAGTTTTTATGTATTTTTTTTTAACACATGCGTCTATTAAACAAAAGATTAACTTTAAGATCTAAAACAAAAAAAACATTTATTAAATATGCTTTGTTTTCGTTCTTTGTACGCATTGTTATTGTCTTATATTAATTTAAAAACAATTTTTCTTTTTCGATTTTAACAATGCGTCTAGAAATAGTAATAAAAGAATCTCTAAAGTATCGAAACTAATTAATTATATATAAAAAAGCGTCAATATTAACAACTTATTTGTTGTTAAGAATTTTACTAACATTTTTTTTGAACAACGTTGCAAATTCTTTATTAATGTTTTTCTTAATATTGAAGTTACTATTATTGAGTAAAGATTTCTTTAATAAATTATTATTTTTAGTATTGTAGACGCGATATTTTTTGTAAAACTTTTGTTTGTTATTTTTAATAATCTTTGTTTTTTTTATTTTTTTTTTAATGTATTTGCGAACATTAATACGAAAAAAATACTTTTTAACAAAATGCTTAATACTTTAACAAAGATAGCAACAATATATATCTTTATTAATTTTTCGATTCGAAAAACTAGATTTTTGATAAAAATTAAAATTCGATTTTAAAGAGAAACTTTAATGCTAATATTAAGATTTCGAACAACTAGTTTCGCATTTAACTTATATAACAATCTTATTAACTTTAAGCAATGTTTTTTTTCTCTACAACTTTTAAAGAGTTATATCGACGTTAAAAGAATTTTAAGTATTAAGAATGTTTCGAATTACAATATATTTCGAGAGCAAGAAAACTAACAACGTCTAAATTAGTTTATCGTTGCAATACAACTCTTTTATATTAAGCTAGATTTCGACAATTTTTTGTTCTAGCTTCTTAAGATACGTTTATGCTTTATCGATACTTTAATTAACAAATTTTTTGTAGTTTATATAGTTTATTAAGTACTATCTTTCAATAATTTAAAACTTCTCTTTGTACTTATATATCAAGAATCTTTATATTTTATATATTGTAATTATAACAATTACGTTCTTTTTATTGTTCTTGTCTAGACAAAATTAAATATAAAGAGTAGTCTTAACATTTGCTTTTATATCTTTAAATTAAAAAATTATTGATAATATTAAATTAATTTTGTTTGTAAAAATAAAAAGTATAATAGAGCTTAAAGATTACATTACATTTTAAAGATTTTCTACTATAAAATAGTTTTTTATTTAACAAAATTATTGCTTGTTTGTAATTCAACTAAGCATATTAATTGTTTTGCGTACGTTGTTTCTTATAATATATAAAAGTAAATAAAGTAAAATTAACAAAAAAATAAAAAAGATAGATAAAGTAATACTTGTTAAATAACAATAAAGAAATTTAATGCACTAATTTTTTATTGATTTAGTACGAAAGTCGTAGTTATATTGTCGTCTTAACAATGTCTTTTAATGCTATATTTGCTTTCTTTAAAGCAATTTAGTTTGCTTTCTTTAAAGCGTTAACTAGCTCTCTTTTAAACAATATAGTTTGCTTTCTTTAAAGTATTAATTAGCTTTCTTTTAAACGTATAAATTAATCTTTCTTATTGTTGTTCGTTTTTTGTAGAACTTGTAATCGAACGAAATTAATTTGTCTACGCGAAAATCCCTCGCGTAACTCGAAGATATATATCGATTTCTATCTATTAATAATAATGTCTTTTGTTTTTCTTAAAACGCGATCAAGATTGTCGCGATAGTAGCATCAAAAATTGTCGAATTAAAAGTCTTCGCAAACTCGAACTTATAATTTATTAAAAAATGTAACAAACAACGTAGTAAATTATTAGTATTATAGAAGATAATTATATACAAAGAGCAAAAACTACAAAATATATTGCAATTTCTAAGTTAGTCCCAATTGAATCTAGTTTATTTCGATCAAATTGACTCAAATCTAGGCTAGCTCGCTAAGCGAATTAATTAAGAGTAGACAAGCAACTCTTCAAATTGCTCACTTGCTACTATTATAATCTGCAAGCTTTAGGCATGTTGTTGTTGTATTGCGCAATAGATTTCTAGATAAAATGCGATTAATAATTTAGATTTAATCTCTAATTTTTTGCAAAGACGTTGCTAGAAGTAAGCAATAAATTAAGTATCTCTATTAAAAACAATAATAACTAGAAAGTTCTTAATGCGTTAAACAAAATCGATAAAAATTTAAACAACAACTTTAATTTTTAAAGAATTTATAAATATAAACTTCTTATTTTTGAATAATCTATTAATTATTATTAAGATATATTAAAAAATCTTTTTTTTATAACAATATAACGACAAAGAAATAATAAAGTTGCAAGATATATCTTACTAATAACAATTTAAAATAAATAAAAATTTTAATAAATTATATTTATGTTTGCAATATAATTTGATATACTTATAAATCGAACAACTTTTAATGTATTTCTTGACGTCTAAATACAATGTAAATTAATAGTAGTAACGTTATATTTTTTTTAAAAGTAATTGTTCGATTTAGATGTTTAACGTTTAATAATTTATGTTAGAATTTAATTGCTTTAACTTGAAAAATATTATTTGTACTTCAAAACACATATATTTTGTTTTAAACAAATAAATGTTTAACATTAATTATTAAGTATTTAATTACAATATAATTTTTAAGTTCTAATTTAATTGTTTTGCGAAAAATAATTAAAATCTTTTGTTTATTAGCTTCTTTAACGTAAATAATTTATTTTATCTCTTTGTTATAAAAGTATGTTTTCAATATTTGTCGAACAAAAACTTCAAAATCGAGTTTTGTTTTAAATTTTTTCTCTTTTATTAAATTAATTGCGACAACAAACGAAAACTAGTTTGTAAAAAAGATTGCAAATATAAACAAATAAATTATAAATAAAGCAAATATATTAAAAGAAAAAAGAAAATTAACAATTAAAGACAACAAAACTATAAATTAAAAAATTGTAAATACAATAATAACAAATAACAAAATTAAGAAAAGAAATTTAGCGAAACAAAATTTGCTTTGTTAAAGTAATGCAAGTATTGTAAACAATAAAAACGTAAATAATTTTATATCTTTGTTAATTGTTAACGAAATTTAAATAAACTTTTTGCAAGCTTTTGCGATTCTTTTGTTAACAATTAGTTTAAATTTGATAAAGTTTCGAAATAAACAAATTAATTTTGTTACTAAATTATAAATAATACTTAATAATAGCAAAATTAATATAATAGCTTTAACTATGCTTAATTTTAAATTGTGTTGTTTAAGAATTGTTTATCGTTAAAACTAATTGCGAAAATTATTGTTATTAAAGAATAAATTTTGCGATCTTTTAATTAAATTATTTGACTTTGTATTTAGTACGTTTAGTCGATAAATAATTTTAAAGTTAAATTTAAATTTAAACAAAAACTTAATTTAACAAACTTAACAACAATTAAGTTGCTTAATAGTTATAAAATGCTTTAAATTACAATAATTAATAATAATTTTAATAAATTGTTTGACAAATATATTGATATACTTTGAATGTTATTTCTTAAAAGCGCAAACAATAATTAATAATTTTTTGTTATAAATTTCGTAATTGCACTTTGCGAACAACATAATTTTAAATATATAAATTATTAAATAAAGCAATTTATTTAAGTTCATTTATAACAATACAACAATAATTATAAAATTAAAGATATCGCTTTCGATTTAAATTTCTAAATTGAAATCGAAATAATGCAAAATAAATTAATCAATAAAGACTTTTTTAAGAGCTTAAAACGCAAAATCTTTAAAATTGTTAAATTGTTATAAAAAATTAAAATTCTTGTTTTTGAATTTACTAAACGTTAACAAAGATTTAATTAAACTTAAATAATTATAAATAAATTATCAATAAAAATTAACAAAATTTAGAAAGATTTATATATTGCACACGCAAATAGAAGCTTTTTACTTAAAAATACATTTAACTTTTTTGAAATTTATTTAAATCTCTTCGATAATAATAATTAGACTTAAATATTTAACTTGCTTAATAAAGAAAACATATTTGTTAATATTTAAATAAAAATTTGCGTTATAAAGCTTAGCAAAAACTTTATTTATATAATTTTTATATTTTGTTTTAATGTTATTGTAGATTAAAATATTATTTATATAAACAATGCAAAAATTGTTTAAGTAAAGATTAAAAATTTTATTAATAAAAGATTAAAATATAATTAAGATGTTATATAGTTTAAAAGATATTACAATATACTTAAACAAATTGTAATAAATAATAAAGATTATTTTGTATTTATTATTAAGACGCATTTGAATTTCGTTAAAGACAACAATAATATTGAATTTGTTATAGTACTTAATTTTGCATAATTGTTGCAAAGTTTCTTAAATTAATAATAAAATATTGCGATTCTTAATTGTTAAAGCGTTAAAATCTTTATAATTTACGCAAACACACAAACTTTTATTAGGTTTCTTAACTATAAAAGTAAGAGCAACATATTATAAAATGCTATTGCGAATTTGATCTTTGCTTTTTATGTTATTTAAATAAACTCTAATAATTTTTTCTTTTTAACAAGAAATATTATAGATTTTTTTGATTAAAGAAGTTGTTTTTAGAACAAAATTAATAATATAATTAATGCTTTTATTTAATAACAACTTGTTAGCTTTCTATAAATTAAAGAATTTAATTTAGTATTTAAACTTCGAATAAATCTACTTCTTTAATTGCTTTAAATTAGAAAAATCTTGTTTAAACTTCGCATAAAACTTATTGTAATTATCGAAAATTATAATTCCAACATTTATTGTAACATTATTATTTATAATGTAAACTAAATACTTATTGTTTTTCTTTAATTAATTTAGTATAGCAAAATGCTTAAGTAATATAATAATTATTTTGTAATTTTCTTTGTTAACAAATTTTAAAAATGCAAAAATATTTATTTAATAAACATTAACTTTATTAAAAGATTTCGAAAACAAATATTTTAATTGCTTGCGTTAATTGTTAAAGATTTCTAACAATTATTAATTTAACAAGTAATGCTTTATACAATAATCGAAATTAAATTTAAAAAATCGTATATTATCTTTAATTCGTACGTTATGTTTTTTAATCTAAAGTATACTAAAAATAATTGCAAATCGTTTTAATTTAATTATTAAATATTATAAAATATTAATATATTCGCTAAGATTAATAATAACTTAAGCGATATAAATAATATTAGAGACGAATTTGTTATTAATTAGATACAATTTGATAAAATTTCGAAGTAGCATAGTAGAAAGTTTATAAAGCTTAATAAACTTTTTATTTATAAAGACTTTATTAAAGACTTCGATATTAATAAATAATATCGTCTTAATATAATATTTATTAAAAAACAAATAAATTTAATTTGAACAAATTTTGACGTAAAAATTTAGTTGTTAATTGTTGAGCAACTTGTTGTTAATAATGCTAAAATTAAATTTAATTTTAATAAACAAAATTTTATCTTACAAATTAAATATAACTTTAAGCTCTTTTATTGTCTTTTGTATAAACGTTAATTTTTATCTTAAATTGCGATTTTTGTTAAGAATATTTAGTTTTTTAATTCGCTAAAGTTATTTAAGTTGTTATTTAAGATATTAGAGAAATTATTTTTTCTAAATATTATTAATTCGAAGTTGCTAACATTATAAGTTTTAAATTTAACAAAAGCTTTATTTTTAATTTTAATTAATTTGTTTTTACAAAAAGCGTCTTTATAATGCGATTTATATTTTAGCTTAAAATACTTTTGACAAAGATTAAAAAACTTAATTTTGTTTTTAAGAGTTTAAAATTATGTTTCTATATTTTATTTTTAATTACGAATAAAAATATATATATTAAAGTTATTAATATTGCAAGCATTTATATTAATATATTCAAAAAGCTTAAAAATATTAATGCGATTATTGTGTTTATTAATGTTATTAATAATTTATATATAAATAGAAATTCAAATAATAATTAAATAAGATCTCTTTATTTATTAAAGTTTTAAGTTGATTTTACGAATTAATTTAATAAGTTAATTTAAAATAATATAATTTGTTAAAGTAACATAGCGACTTTAAAGTTTATAGCTTAAATCTTTGTTAAATTAATATATTTTATTAATTTCTAATATAAAGACTTTAATTGTTATAAATGTAAAGCGATTAATATATTAATTGAAGATTTTGATATTTTTTATAACAAATTTGAACAATATAATCTTAACAAAATTACGTTGTTTCTTATTTAAATTGTTTTATTAAGCATTTAGATTTTTAAGTAAATTATTTATTATTAAATAAGAATTAATAGATTTATTGAACAAACAATGCTTAATTTTTCTAAAGACATTATTAATAATTTTGACAACAACAAAATTTAATTTAATTTTTTCGAAAATAAAATGTTAAAAAGCATTGCTAAACTTAAAAACTAATACAATAATTTATTGTTTAAACTTTTCAAAATTTTTAATAAAGATAAAGAGATCAAAAAAATATTTATTGTTCTTTATATTTTATAGCTTCGACTTAAGATTACGAACAAAATAAACATTATTAAGTCGATCTTTTACTTGTAAGCTAGATTTATAAAAGTAATTATGTTTGTTATTATTATTAAAATTGTAAATTACGTAAGTAGATTCAATAAATACAATTTCTTTATTTCGAAAAAAAGAAAGCTTTTGTTTCAATTGACGTACAATAGCTTTAAACAAATCGCATTAAATTAAAGCGTTGTTGCGCTTTTGTTAAAAACAATGCATTGTTTTGTTGCAAATACTTATTATTAATTTCGTTTAAAATAAATAAATTTGCAAAAAGTTAATTTAAATTTTTAACTAACAAATAAAGTCGAAATTGATTTTTTTATTAATTCGAAATTCGACGATAATAATATTATTTTTATAAAGTAGTCGAAGTTATTTCTCTACGTTATTTTTAATTGTTTCTCAAAAAAATTAAGACGTTTTTTATTGATTTTTGTTAAAATTGTTAAGTTGATTAACTAAAGTGCGACGTTAATTTAATTTAATTTTTTTTTTTTTTTTGATATGTTTGTTACGAAATTGAGCAAAGTTGCTATTTAGCAACTAATATATTAACGATCGAATTAATATATTTAATAAACTTATATTATTAAACGAATTTAATTCAATTAATTTATCAATTATAATTTCGTAAAAATTAAATCGAACAAACAACGAAAATTCGAATGTATTGTGCTTAAGTAAATAAAAGTACTCTTCGAACTTTAAATTGTTTTTAGAGTTATTTTAATTTAATAAAAAACTTACAAGATAATAATTATAACAAAAAACAATATTAACATTTAATTAATTTTTATTTATTAAGAGTTTCTTAAATAATTTGCAATTTTTGCTAAAATTAAATTTAACTTTGTTCTTCGAAGTTAATTTCTCGTTAATTATGTTGCAAATATAGATAAAATACAAATAATACAAATGTTTGTAAACAAAAGTAGAAATTTAAAATTAAATATATTTGAAATTATACAAATATTAAAGAACTTATATTATTTGCAAAACAAAATTTTTGATATTAAAAATAAATATTGCTTAAAGTATTGTTTTATCGCGTAGCAAATCTTCTAATATATAAAAACAAAAATGTTGTTTAAAGACAACAACAAAATTGCATTATAATTGTTGTTTTAGTAAATTTATTAATTTTATTTTAACAAGTTTACTAGTCTTATTTTAACAAATTTATTAATTTTATTTTAGCAAATTTATTAAATCGAAGCTAGAACAATTTGTTGTTTCTTTATTTTAACAAATTTATTAATTTTATTCTAGCAAATTTATTGAATTGTAGCTAGAACAATTTGTCGTTTATTTTTTTTAACAAAATTATTAAAGAATTAACGAAATTAAACATTGTTAAGTTATACGTTAATTAAAAGATATTTATTGTCGCAATTTAATTACGCTTTGCAAAGCGTCTATTTTAGTAACTCTATATTTAGAATTGTTTTAATAACTCTATATTTAAAGTTGCTTTAATAACTCTATATTTAAAATACGTTTTAAAGAAAAAAAGTTAACGAATATAAGTATCTTTAAAGTACGATTCGCAAAATCGTATCTAAAAAGATAGCTAATATTATGTTAGAGTTAAAGCTTTAATAACTAGTATATAGTTAATTAACGAAAATACTAGCTATATAGAACTAACTATGTACAAGAAATAAGTATAAATACTATAAGTGCCAAGGCGCTAAACGTTACTCGTAGTATATTCGAGACTAGGGGACGAAGACTTGAAGAGTAATCGAAGGGCGAAGCCTGCCTAGCCTGGAACCGTGACATAGTTAATAGACTAGTAACTACTAATCTAACATTATAACAAATATAGATAAGAAATGTTGCTAGCTAAACTAAATACTTACTTTGTCATACTTAAAAGATTTATTTATAGTAATTCTGTAATCGAGATTGATTAGATTAATAGTCTTAGACAGCATTGTATCTAATGTAGATTATACCATGGAGTCCGTACACGCCAGCCTAATATACCATGCAGGACGAGTCTATATGGCCTGACAGACGCGCTAAGCGAGCGGGAAACCCTAAAGGAGGGTACCTTACCGGGCTAACCTTACATGACTTTCCCTTCCGCACTGCGATTGCTTTCTTTGGTCATGCGGCTCTGGCATGACCTCTGACCGGAGAAGTAAGAGTTCAGTAAGAACTCGACACGTCGCTGTCTGCAGGATCTGCAGGAATGTCTAGATCTGAAGAGGCGGAGGACTTTGCCTAGTGTCAGCCGCGAGGACCCTTTCTCGCGCCCCTGCCCTATCACTTTGAGGGCTCTGCCTCGATGTAACCGAGGAGAGCGAGATTGCTACACATGTGACATGACGAACAATACCCTGAGCATTGTTTCCGGGCTTATTTACAGATCGCTTAGCAATGCACTCGAGACGATTGCTTAGCAATGCACTCGAGATCGACAGGGCCATTTTACTGCTTAGCAATGCACAGCAATGCGATCGAGATGGTCTGTAGCTCAAGGTATGTAGCAACGCTGATCAATTATTCCAGCGGAAGATAAAGGTAGAAACACTCGTTGGTCAAGGCGGACTCGTTCCATCACTCTCATCGTCGTCGCAATATTCATTCTTCTCCACCGTCGACCTCTTAAGCATTTCGACGAGTAGTAACCCTGAAGAAAAGTTTGAGGGCATCATGTCTTCGACCACCACGATCCTAATCACTGGGGCAAACCGAGGTCAGAAAACAAACCACCGGTTCCCTGCCCCCCTCGACGACTACTAACATTGTTATATTAGGCATCGGCCAAGCTCTACTTGCTACATATCTAGCTCGACCTCGCACCACTGTCATCGCTGGTGTCCGTGATCCCGATCATACCACATCCAAGGAGCTGTTATCGCTTCCCAAAGGCTCTTTCAGTCATCTCATTGTCGTCAAAATCGACAGTGCTTCAGAAACCGACGCCGCAGCGGCAGTTAAGCAACTGCAATCCACTCATAAAATCAAAAGTCTCGAGCTTGTCATCGCCAACGCCGGCATCGCTCAACGCCACCCTACTGTGGCCGATGCGAAGCCAGCAGAGTTCCTAGAACACGTCGCGGTCAACGTGAGCGGTCCAGTCCTGCTATTCCAAGCTGTTCTACCGCTGTTGCGCAAAGGCTCGAAATTCGCCACCATGAGCAGCTCTGCTGGTAGCATCGGCGGGATAGAGCTCAGAAACGTTCCAAATGCTCCTTATGGTGCCTCGAAGGCCGCGCTCAACTACATCACCCGCAAGGGTCATTTTGAACACGAAGATCTAATCATTTTCCCCATTGATCCTGGGTAAGCCACTTCGAAGTCAATTAATAAGATGAGGAATCCGTCGCTAAGAGATTTGCGTCCAAAGATGGGTCCAGACAGATATGGGTAACCGCGGGGCCGCCCACTTCATCGGCGCTGGCGCCACAGCGGAGATCACGACGGAGGAAAGCGTTAAAGGGCTGGTCTCAGTGGTACTTCATTTCTCAATCTTCGACAAAGCATTCAGTTGAGGGGTTCCGCGCTGATGATATTACCTTCCAGATTGATGGTGCTACAAGAGAGAAGACATCAGGGCATTTCCTTATGCACGACGGAACTGAGACTCAGTGGTAGAATGGGGGGCAATGTTAAGTCACGCCTCTCGTTGGACCTATCGGAGCTTAACAAGGAGAATGCTCTTGACACAAGAAGACCAATCGAGGCAAAGAGAAAATCGTCCACGAGATGGTGGGACCGGGGTGCGCGGCCGGCATCAATGTCTACTGTGGAAGCACAGCACCAAGTGCAGTTCTCTGTCTCACCTGAATAGCATCATTTGTGCTCCAAGATGAATCGTAGTGGTGGCCCTAGCTTCTTCCAGGCTCAGACTCAAAGCTGGACTAAATCGTAGACAAGACCACTTCATCTCATGTTCGTTAACGCACGTAAATACCTTACAAATTCATCTTTTTGGCAGTAAAGTGTAATTTCTCGACAGCATGGCTAAACTGTAATGTGACTATTTTATTCGAGACTCTTAAACACCTAGATATTCACATGAACCTTCTTTTGTGCCAACGCAGAAGAAATAGCCAGCTTGGCGGTGTGCATCGAGATACAAAAGAGGAACGTCAGAAATGCAAAGTCTATTCTATAAATCCCATCTAGAAGAATATAACACGCGGAGAAAACCTCTCTGTCTCTCTCCAACATCCATTGGGCAACTCCCATTCCCCCCTAATCGCCCTTGGCGCAGCAGGTCCCCACCCCCGACTCCCATACGGCTCCCCCGAATCCACGCGCCATCATCAACCACTCACGCCGCACGGCATAATCTTCCATCCTCAGCCACAATCCACGCATCGGAGCCGACGGCCGTCGTCGCTAAAACCAATCGTGCCCGTCATACGCCTTCTTGACCGCGCGCAACCGGTCATCATTGCTCCCATAGAAATCCCTCTTCCACGTCACGAGCTGGAAATCGCCCTCGTTGAGATACGTCCCGGAGCCCCCCGGGGTGATGTCCTCGAGCCGCGGGACGATGGCGTTGGTAATATCGTCCTCGCGCGCCGGGTTGGACGCCCACGGCGTCGTGTACTTCCACGCAATCGATACGACAATGTGCGCGGCGCTGGCACGCCAGGCAGCGAGGACGGCGTTGGAGGCGGCGGTGTTGGAGGCTGCGGCGTGGGTTGGAGTTTGCGTGAGCCCGTCAATGAGGAAGCCGGCTTGGGTGATGTTGCGGAGGGTGGATGTGAGGGCGGCGTTGTCGCTTGTGACGAGGCTCCTGGCGGGTGAGGCGGCTGGCGAGGACTTCGCCGGTGCTGTACTGGCCGTAGGGGAGCGGGCCTAGGTATGTGGTGAAGTGCTCGAGGAAGCCGGGGAGAGAGGTGACGTTGTAGGAATAGGTGATGTTCCGCTTGTCGAATTCGATAACGAACGGTTTGAGTTCCGCTCTGACTTCGGCAACGGACTTCCCATTAGAGGTATAAGGGCCTAGGTTGAACGCATCGCTTGTACGGATGAGGCACCACCGGCATCGCTGAGTTTGGTGACCAAGGGCAGCCAATACCCGATAGCGCCCTATTACGTGGCTTGGGAGATGCCTTGGGAGGAAAGCGAAATGCTCGCTCCACCCACCACCCCATTTCGGTGCGCTTTGGCGTTAACGAAAGCACCACGGCATAAGATCCCCCGCCGCCTCCACTGAGAGCCCAGTACAAGTCGGAATGTTGGGTAGGAGTCGCGACAAGATGCTGCCCATCTACCGTCACGACCTCCCACTCAAGAGCTTGATCGGCGCCTAGTCCGTAAAGCGAGCTGAGGGTTGAATGACCGCCTCCCTGGCTGTAGCAACCAGCAAGACCGACCGTCGGGCATATGCCTCCTATGACACGGACGCCATTCGTGGAAGCTGCCTCGTATGCCACCCACGCCTGTACACCTGAACCCATCTTTATAGCAGGCCTACTGTATTGCTGACTTGTATAGTTAATGAAACTTATGGATTTTAGATGATGTGTCTCAATTCCCAAAGCACCTTTTCCAGTGATTTCCATAAGAAGCTATGTCTTGGTCAGCAGCCGATCCTGCAAAGTTCCCGCAGGATCAGTACACCAGATGGGGTAAAGATTGCGAGCCAAGCTGGAGGACTCCAGCCTTATATACTCACCTAGGCGATGCTGACCTCTAAGCCGTGGACCTGATAGCTCGTGAAAGCTATCGATTGTGGTCTCCTCACCGGACTGCCTCAAGAACCAGGGTTTCTTAGGGAAATGACAAGGAGCGATAAAGTATTTAGTCGTGACCTGTGTTCTTAATGATAAGTCGAATATTCGCCTCTTGGGCAAACTTGATACCGGCGAGGACATTTTCCGCCGAAGTCACATTAATAGAGTAATCCACGACGTTTCCGAGCGTGCACGATGTCGTTTCCGGGATATAAGGACTACAACTGTTGCCTTGGAAATAGGAAAACATAATCGCGAATAGAGAGTCAAATCTAACAAGCCAGGAGGAGAAAATTTCCCCAACACGTTGAAACAGACTTACTGATACTGCGGCAATACCCAGTCTGCAGAGAGTATGGCGCATTCGGTTGCATTATAGGTAGAATTATGGCAGGGCAATCCTAGAGGAACAGTTGCAATAAGTCTTCCTTGAACAGTGCTGTCCTGTTGCGACCATGCTGGGATACTTGGCCAGCCAGAGTCTCCAGATAGATAGCGGCATTCAGAGCTGCTGCGGCTGAGAACACCAGCTACTACAGAAGGGAGAGACAGATATGTTACTATTGCAGTATCGAAGCTGAAATAGAGCTTCATTGTTGTTTGTATCTCTCAGAATCAGACAACAGTCGAAGAGTAGTATAAGAAATAAGAGTGACTGAGTAAATGTAATTCAACTTATCCAGTCTGTCTGGCGGCGAATCCCAGGATCGGGAAGCAGATACTACATACCCATCGGAGCCAAAAGCTTGAGAAGTGAGGTCATCCACTCTTACCCCGACAGAATAGACGATCTCTTCCCGGACATGGCAAAGGATTCGATGAGCTAGTCAGCAGCGGAGAGCATGCTGACACCACAGCGTTTTGCGAAACATACAAGGAAGATTCGAACTAGGCTGACGCCTACGGGGAAGCTGGACCGCCAATGTCAGCATTCCTACGCGAAACAAAACCCGGTCTTTCGCCCGGAGATATGAACATCAACCCAGCGCGGCTCGCCCGAATAGTTTGCCTCAGTCCTCAGGCATGCACGCGGGAGGAAACGAAAAGGGAACCTTAAACGGCTCGGCTCAGGGGAACCCCAGCGAATTTGACATCGTATCCTCATGAAATAACGAACATATCAGTGTGACGGTCTTAGAGATTAGAATCTTTCTCGACTTATTTTGGTGGTGGGAAGGCACATTTGAATAAGATTTCTTATGCTGGTGATGGTGTTCTCTATAAACCCTAATTACATGTACTCAGACCTAGACCCCCTGCTAGCGTGTTGCCTAACCAGGTGGATTCCATTGCATTACTAGGTGAGAAGTAGTAAGCGGCTTGGCGTGCGTCCGCCTATCTTGGCAGCACCGCTCACGGTCACTCCGGGAAAACTGGCCCGAGTAGGCATACTTAGTTAATAGACGTGCTCGTACGGGTACCACGACCAGGTACGAGCGTTGAAAGCTCTCTTTCATGTCACCTCTCCACTCACCCATATCTTTGAACTATTTACCTATGCTATCCTTACTGAAATGGTATCGTGGCTACAAAAGCACATGCTTTGACAATCAGCTGCTCAGCCTGCCGAGCGAAAAGCTTCAACCACGACAACCTCTCCTCACAAGCAGTTCAGTCTTCGATCTCTTACCATCAGAACTAATACTCGAGATAACCTCATGGCTCCCGACCAGCTCTGCGGTATCGTTATCGCTCTGCAATCATAGCCTTTTTCGCATCCTTAGTCGGCCTTACTTGATTGCCATCGACGCAAATCATACAGACACCAAAGAGCGCGATCTCTTCCTTGACCTGCTCAGTAGAGACTCGATCGACTTATTCTTCTGCTCCACTTGTCGTAAGCTCCATCACCTGGTCTACGATGCCCTCAGTCCGCCCTCGGCAGAAACACGGTTTGCCTGGACCTCCAACAGCCGCTGCAAGTGCTGGCATGAGCACCTTCGCAAGCCCCTTGATCGTTTGACTCTTGAGCATCTTCAGGTTGCCGCGAATCTGTACCAGCATGGTTTTGCTGCAGATGCCCTGAGATACTTGCAGTGTGCCGCTGTTACGCAGCCACAACCTAGTTTGCTCAGTCTCTCACACTGGGGGTTCTACTTCTTCGAGTCTTGCTTTATAAAAGGACGAATCTGTACTCGTTCTCAGTCATGGTTGTTTGTGTCGGATGCTACAGGTTTCGCTTTACCAGTGATTTTCTACATCCCCGTGTGCAGCCATCTGGATCCTAACCAGGAAAATTGTGATCTGTTGAGCGTGGCTCTGCAATGCAAGCTTATGCATTTGAGCGTTGATGAAACACCATGCTCTCACTGTCAGAACCTCATCCGGTGTCCAGACTGCTCAACAGAGGTCTACATCGACTCAAAGACGGTCAAGAGCCTGTCTAAGATATCTGTGATCACAATATCCATATGGCAGTACCCAGGAGGTGGCGCAAGATCGGCTGAGGGCTGTTGCGAGTGGCCAGCCACCGCTCAAATTAATGGGTGCAATCTAGAAGATCAGTCTGCCCCAGGGGACATTCGGGATGCTTTCGAGCGAATGGCTGCGATTTCGTTCGATTCGATATGGACTATGGAGCAGGCGTGGAAGCAAATCAGGCAGAATCCAGAATGTTGCGCGAGGCTGACACTTAATTAAGGTAACCACGCTGGCAACTTGGATTTGGGGCATTGACCAGCGTGCTCCTGCAGCTTGATTTTACGGCTGGGGTCTGGCTTTGAATGCTAGTCGCCATCGTTAGCGTATCAGCCTTCGCACTCATGGAAAGCAATAGTCGAATGCCACCTGCTTACAAGAACCTTAGTCACTGCTTGGACAAGGTCATAACCCAGATTTCTTCGTACAATCTACGTCCAATTTGCACGGCTTCAAGCAATGGTTCGAGAAAAGCGTGGACCCCTTACTTGTCTGTGTAGACCACAATCGCCGTCGTTAAGGAGCACCTGATCGACCATTCATAGTTGCCGGGGTCGTTGCAAGATGCTTCATAGTTATCTGACTCTAAAGATCAAACGCCTCATCTTCGATTCTTCGAAGCAAGCCGATGATAGCTTAGACTTCGCACATTCCACGCTACAACATTTTCCTGGAAACTTTGGTTTGAAAATATTTCATAGTATTGCTCTTTCATGGTACAGAGGTCGAAATTGTACTTTCTGCAAAATTAAATAACACCCAAGACACGCTACATGTTATTGCTCGATCTACTTAAATCTTGTTGTAAACCACCATTCGATGCATGTGCTCTCTGCCAAGCGAGTGACTCCCTCTTGCGTATGAGTGCACCTTCCTCTCAGCCTACGATTGAGCGCTGTTTCCCTTTGAGTCCCTTCCTCTTCCGAGTCTGCCCTAGTGTCGATTTATTACCGAAGCCTGCGGCCTTCTTGCTCTTCTCTTCTTCCTCTTTTCCTCAAGTCCAATTACAGAATGGGTAACGCATTCAGCATTGTAATTGGCATAGCCGCGATAGTTGGTGCCATAACCGGGATACTCTCCTGCTATGCAAGCTACGCGGCGAAGCTCAACTGGTGGCCCTTCAAAACTAAGTCTCCCCAAGAAATCTCTCTCTCCGAGGCCGACTACAAGCTCCTTCTGGAAATTGTCGTGGCTCAAGTGGAGATCAAACGCCAGCTCAAGAAAAATCAAGAATCTACTGCTAATATGTAGTAGGCACGGGGAAGCATGCGGTGAAGGCCTTCGTACCAAAGGCTAGAGCATGTGGACCCGGATATCGTCTGCCTCTCGTTCGGAGTAACGTAGGGGCAACCCGTTCGGGGGGTAGGCGGTGTCGGCCAGCGAAGAGACCCACCTGTACGTCGGTGCTGGCTACGAACCTCTTGTCACTGCAAAGTGTTCAAGAGAGCTAAGAGGTCTCAGACATCCCGTCCAGGAAAGTCTCGCAGGTAAATGCAGCACTCTGTATCTGTAGGATTACCTCAGTATCTGTTACTGACAATACTTTGCCTAATTCAACTTAACGAGTACCTCCGCACGTCTCCTCTCTCCACCCTATCGCTTCCCCTTCGAAGCTGCTAAGGGCCTGTTCGAACTCGTTTTCGGTGGAAATTAGTACTACCGGTACACACGGTCAATTAGTACTATTTCAAATATCTAAATAGTACCGTTTAGTACTATCATACTGTTCGAACTCGCATGCAAATAAGCGTCGGTTAGATATCTCTACGAACCCTGCTTCCCCCCCTTAAGGTATATAGAATTTCACCAAGCTTGTTAGCCTTGTTATTCGTTTAGCTCCTGTATTGGTATAGGGTCTAAACCTACAGCTAATGAGTCACCATAATCTTGTCCTCGCTTATAACTATGATTTTGATACCTAGTTTTGAGACAAGCCGTCGTTAATATCTCGCGCATAGTCCACTGATATATGTAGCGAGACTGGTGCACAGCTGTCGTTGTCGCCGCTGTCTTTATCTTGCGGAGTTAGACGGTATGTGTTTGTTGCAGTGCAACTCTGTAGGCGAGTTCAGCCTGACGAGAGACCTTACTAGCAATGACACGATCCCTCCTTAAGCAATACTGTCGCACACTTGGTTCGAGGATTAAGATGTGAATTTCAAAGATCTGATAGATGGTACTGGCAAGAGCAAAAGTGGCTATGACAAGCTTCAATTCTGCGCAGAACAAGCCAAACGCAATGACCTGCAGTACTTCTGGGTTGACACTTGCTGCATTGACAAGTCAAACCATGTCGAGCTTTCACGAGAGATCAATGCCATTATTCGGCGGTACCGCAGGGAGTAATTATATAGAAAGCTGGGGCTCGTAGTGTGCGGAAACATTGCACGGTGCTAAGGTGGCCCTGCCATACGCGTCTCAGATCACACGTGTCTCCCCTTGCTTGTTGAGCGTGGCGGTGGTGGCGGTGGTGATAATGGCGGCGTCTTACCCTATAACCCTTCCGGAAGCCTGGGAGTACTTACTTAGGGAAGCAAATCGAACCCTGGTACACCTAGTTATATCAACTACATCAATAGACATCTGAAATTGAGTTTATTGACATATAACTTGGTCTCGTGGAGTGTACGTGGATGTACGTGTAGCGTACACCAACATCAATAAGTGTATCTGGTGTAATGGATCTGGACCCTAGGTTTACAACCACTGCTTGTTTCCAAAATGCGAGATAAATGCACCACCATACCCGCTGTCGATGCTGGCCTTCTCCCAGGTTGACCTGATGTTTCGGATGGCTTCGTCTACAGGGGTTGGGCCCTTGAAGTCAGGGGCATAGGTTGAAAGCTTGCCCATGAAACCCATCAAGCCTTGGATCTGTTCTGGAGTGGCTGTGGGTCTGCATTAGTAAGATATCCAGATGTTTCAATCTTGAAGACAGGGATACGTACCATTCGCAAAGTGGCCCACCTCTACCGCTCCCGGGCTGATACTCACGAAGAGCACACCGTCTTTCTTGTATTGCGCGTTGAACTTGGCCACAATGACGTTCATGGCCGCCTTGGAGGCAGAATACAAAGCATTTGTCTCAATCTCGAGATCGTTGATCAAGTCGAGGTCGGCATGACCGCTGGAAATGGTGATGACCTTCTTGACCTTGCCCTTCATGACAAGAGGGAGGAAGAGGTTGAAGAGGTGGATGTTGCCGACGA
>JAABUS010000882.1_pt1 | contig 71353 bp, 81 predicted proteins | sample 5560161 | NCBI WGS metagenome assembly JAABUS01 (sample SAMN10711885, study PRJNA513376) | rock metagenome | isolation source: Antarctica rocks | place: Antarctica: Victoria Land, Trio Nunatak nord | collected 2016-01-04
CACACTCTGAGCCCAATCTGCGGGTCACTGATATGTAGCTGCCCGGCTTGTACCTATCTTTCTTTGGGTAGTGGACTTTGAACCTAGGAGAATGGGCTTTGAAAGATGGAGGGGAGGATTTTTGGTGGGGGGGGGGGGCTGTATGGAGAGGGTAGAGATAGGATGGCACTCGGGAAGGTAGGAAGAGAGACGTGGATAGGAAGGAAAGGATGGGATGGGATGGGGTGGATGGATGATTGAAATGAAGAAGTGGTCGCCCACCACCTTTCTGGATCTCTAATCTACTTAACAACAGATGTATGTATACGATGTAAGGGGGGTGGCAGGGAGGCTGTTAGTATACCACTCGTACTCTACCTTAGGACCCGCATGTACCCATTAGATATAGCTGCCATTTCGTCCAACCCGCCAAAAACAGAAAACGTAGCTAGAGATGTGGTTGACACAGCGCGTGAATTCACCGTATACTGTACTCTTGCAATTTGGTAAACTTTCATATCAGACCCGTTCTATTTGTTTAAGCTACCAGCTAGACTAGCGCAGCAGTAGCAGCAGTAGCAGCAGCGAACCCCCCCCCCCCTTTTTTTCAGCACTCGGCACTCATGCATGTTACCCACAGCTATCTTTCAAGCCAGTAGGCAACAGCCCCGGAGTAGAGAGGCTGCTAAAGTATGTTCATCGCCAAACTTGCCACATCGAACGTTTTTGATTAATCGTGAAGGAAAAGTAGCATGTATCCCTCACATGCTGTAACCCAGAGGAGAGAAAAGCCAGCTCGGAAGGGCAAGGCCGGTGCCACTCGGAGCGGATGTCCCCTGACAAACAGCCGGACGAACATCGGTTCCAAATGATAATCAATGCTTGGATCCATGTCGTCCTACCGTCGACAGGCGGATAGAAGTGAATTGTGTAATGGGGCAGTCTTTAGCTATTAGTTGTAATGACTGTATCAATAAAGTCGTAGAAGCCGGAAATAGCAGTGTCGTTCATAAGAGGCATACAAGGAGGGAGATTCGTTGTACATCTACAGCCATCAGAGGGATCTACCCAAGGCTGCAGGTGTTGAATCCAACTGAAAGGGACGAAGTAGCTCAGAAGAACGAGCTCTTCCGCTTCTCTGCACTCGTGAGGACCAACAGCGGGGTCTTGCGCCCTTCGTTAGCGGTCCCTACTTTGACTTCCACAGGTCCATCCTCGCTGCTCACACTGCTCCCGCTGATATGGCTGTCGCCTGAACCGCGCTCGCGAGAGCGATGCTTCAACTCCTTTCGCTCAGACCCGATAGCGCCATGCTTATTGGAGAGGCTGCTGCCACTTCGGCTGCCCACGCTGTCGGAGTCATTGTCCGAAGGAAGTGAGAAGTTCAGCTCTGCTTCACTCGCTGGGGTCCCAAGGCTATCGATTGAGCCGCTTCCGCGGGAAACGCCACGGCGTTCAATTCCAGCGCGGACCAGGTTGTTGACGGCACGGCGACGTTGACGGGTCACAAAATTCTTGCTGCCTTCAAATCTGGAAGTCGGTTTCGCGACAAGATCCTCGAGAGAAGGGGGCCCACGTGGCTGACGGATTGGATGCTCACCCGCTCGTGCTTGGCCTGGGCCGAAGGTACCAGTCATCGGGGTTTGAGGAAACCCTGCCGACTTCGGTATCCCGCTCTTTAGTGCGGAAAAGGTTTCGAGGCCACCACCCGGGGCGAATGAAGCGGCCTTCTTATGGCCAGGCCGGAAGGCGTTGGCGGAGGGTGGAGGAAGTGGATCTACCTCGCGCGGAGGCGACGCGGTCAATCTTGGGGGAGACTGCTTTCGATTGGCGTTCCAAGGGTTGGATGGCTCTGGGGGAGGTGAAACCTGAGCACGAAAAGTTGGCGTTAGCGGCGGTGGCGAGTGACTCAGCTCCTGGTTGGAGAAGGTTGCCTGCTGTGGCTCCTGCTGCGACGCGTTGTCCACCATGAAGACATGTTGGCCAGTCATTGGGTTGTAGACAGAGTACAGCCCGGGCTGATTTGGAACAGCCTGAACGATTGGCTGCGTCCCATTCTGCAGCTGCTGGTTGTAGAATCCTCCCGCAGGAGTAATGGGCGACTGAGCATACTGTTGCTGTCCGATGCCGCTATTGAGGTTCATCCCGTGAAACTGCTGAGCTGCAGCCTGGACGTTGATGAGCTGTTGCTGCAAACGCATCTGCTGCTGGGCAAGATACTGGTTGGTCGCAACAAGCTCCGCGTACACATCTGGGTCCATGCCGCATTCCTCGTTCTCCCCTTCGATCCGAAGCGCCGGTGGAGCAAGTATCTGTTCGGGCAAGTGATACGTTTGGCTATGTGCACTCACGCCGTACGGGTCATGCTGGTTCTTGGGGAATCCAGCTCCCACAGCCGTATGAGGGATGCCACGACCATACTGGGTATTTTCTTTGGCAAACGCGTTGTATCCGATTGCCGGTTGTTGCAGCTGAGTCGGCGGGGCCGAGTTGGGTGGTACAGCTGGTGATTTGGGCGCGGTTCTCAGCCCGGCCAAGAGGTGAGAACGACTTGTCCGAGGGGTGGGGTTGGGGTTGGCTTGCTGGGTCTCGTCGATGGTGGAGATATTGGTTGGAGGAGCGACGCTCAAGCGTTTGATATGAGAGCCCTTTCCACGAGAAGCAAATCCGGTTCCTGGGACTCCCAGGCCATTGCCAAAGGAGTTTTGGGGGTTGTAGGTCATCTGAGCAAGACCGCCAGCGTTAAGACTCATGATGATTTTTGATTATTCTGTACGGAGAGCGAAAGGATGGTTGACGTTTAAGGGGGGAGTGTCCGAAGGTCGTACTGATGGATCCAAAATCTGTGCTGCAGCTGATGGAATCTTCACTTTTGCACCCAATGCAAGCTCAATCACTCGAGAAGCTGAATACAAGGTGGTAGATGCTGAATGTCGAGTGTAAAGTGCACGGTGCAGATGGACGATCCAATACCAAGAGCGAGCGAACCTAGACATTGTAAGTGTTAGAGAGCTGCCTACGTATGACAGTGGGCCAGTGTGGACCATGTGACTTACAGATGAAGAACTCAGCAGGCAGTGATTCAGAGCCGAAGTGAGGTGATGCGAGGTGATATAGAAGGGTGAATTAATTGGTGTTAATTAGTGAATACGATACACTGGAATATGATCTAGGAAGGCACGAAATGCTGGCGGAAGCTTGTGATTGCGCTGCAAAAATCAAGCCAAGTGCGATGAAGGAAGATATGGAACGATGCGAGGAGTGGTCTTTCCCTCCCGGATGATGTTGATGAAGGGATGCTGGTGATCTCAGAAGTGTCGAAGAGGATTTCCCACGCGAGACGCGACCGAAACTGCGGCCGGCCGGGACAATAGTGAGTGCAAAAGAAGGGAAGGACGAGCGGGCGGTGAAGAGGGACAAAGAGGGCAGGAAGGCAAACAAGGAGGAGTCGGAGTGGGTACAATTATGTGGAAGAGTACAAGAGAGCGAAGGAGGGACTGGGACAAAGGTGGTGAAGAGTGAAATCCAGCAGCAGATGGGAAAGATGAGGATGAAGTGCTCTGGTTGGAGGGATGTGGCAGACTCTAGGCGGGGCGGGGGGGGACTTGTACCGAATGGGAGCAGGTCCAGCGAGAACAGCGAGCAGGGGCAGCGTCGAGGTTCTTGCGCTACATCAACTCGGACCTTAGCGGCAGCAGTGCGACGGTCCACGGGCGAGTCGGTACCGGGCTTTCAGGGGGGGCCCTAACATGGGCATGTTGAATTGGGCCATTGAAAGAGCGACAATTCATCGTGCCTTGTCTAACGTGTCTTCGCCCTACCAATGAGCGGAGCGGATGGCGCAATCATCGAGATTGCCCCTGTCCCTTCGTGCCCTTGCCTTTGTCCCCAAACAGCCTCTTCACGCCTGCCATTTGATAGGGGACCAAATCCACCATCATCATGCCCTCCCCACCCGTTCTTCACCGATCACACAGTCACAACGGCGGTGAGGCATTGGCCCTGTCCACTCACGGTTCCAATGTAGGCCTCCATCAAGAAACAGCCCCTCCGTCGAGGCCTCTACCTTTCGCGCCAAAAACGGTCAACATCTGACAGAGGGCAACTATCGATGGCTGGCCCGGTAAATCCCCCCCTCCATAGTCCATAGCGGCGGCGCTTAAGCATGCCGGTTGTCCCTATGAGTCTCGACTCGACAGCCTCCGCGACGTGGGAAACCCCCGACCAGTCAAGGCTCCGCTAAAGATGTTGGTCTGTGGGAACCGGGTGTCGGCGTCGCTTCCTTGTCCAGCAGATCTGCGTGCGCCTCTTCTCAAACAGACGACAGGCCGTCGCATAAGGCTTGGCCTGCGCAAGCTCAGTCTCACGCACACACCACCCGTCCGGCTAGGCCGGAAGCAGCACGTCCGGCTGCCAGATATAGTCCTGAAACACCCTCGGCAATGGTTTGAGATATTTGTGATGGATGGGTGAGACGCTGGCTATGGCCGACGGAGTAATGTGGCATTATCAAGTGAAGTATAGTGTTTTTGGAAGGTAAGATTCCTGTCTATAGTACCCATAGATGACATGATTGATCAATGGCGCTCTGAGCGCTCATGACACCTATGTTCCCATCATACTGGACAACTGTCCATCCATCCAAGTCTATGTACAAAGCTCTGCCGGAAGAATGACCGCACTGGCACATCCCCGAAACCAAAGTCTATCGTTGTCAAAGGTAACGAACGTACAGTAGAAGATACACACAGGCCAGCTAGAGTGAACGTGCCGCGGCGTCAATTGCCGGCAGAAGAACAAGAGGAATGAGAAAAGGATGAGCGAGTGTTACATGTTCGGTTCGTATATGGCGTGAAAAATTGGTGACCTTCAAGGTGTCTGGGACTTTTCCTCCGCCGTATGTGGGATGCACATGTCCAATACCCTGAATCGAACACCGCCGCCCAAGGGGTATATGTGCAGTCGAAATCATCCAGTGTCCTCCCGGACACTGGATCCCTAGAACTCCATGTGAAATGCAATGACTGGATCGTGGCGCAACTAGTCGCTGTTGGTTGCGCTGTTGGTTGTAGATTTGGTACCCGGTCGATTCTTGAACGCGGTCTCTGCCCCGTTCACCTGACCGGTGCCAGTGCCGTTTGCACTGCTCATGCTTTCAATGCCATTGGCAGGGCGCCTTTCGAAGACTCGGGAGCCTTTCCTCTCGATCTTGTTGCCATTACGCTTATCAGAACCTCGCGGGGTTTTCTTTTCGACGGACAAAGTCCTTTTAAGCATGGCCTGACTGATCGATCTAAACCGGCCAACCTTTTCGGCAACGGGCTCCTCCGCTTCGATAGTGATGGGCTCTTCCTTTTTGATCTTGCAGAACAGAGTGGCAAACCAAAACTGCTCACCATTGTGATCAAACAATGGAAGGTGGCGGTAGCCCTCCTCAAGAGCGCTGAGCTTTGCCGTAAAGGTCGCCAATGGATCGGCATTCGGATTGTTATTGTAATTTCGTCCGTCTGTTGAATTCCACACCGTCCAGCGAACAAAGACGAGATCAGGATACTTGGTGTCCAGAGAAAGCTTGAAAGTATCATCGAAAATAGGGTTGTAGCCATTGGCTTGCACCATACGAGTCCTTCGGCGGTGAGGCGAACCAATACCTGACATCCCATTCCGGGCAGATGCATCTTGGCCTCCTTCGCCAGCGGCCAAACCTTTGCCTTTGTCTTCCGCGCTAAACATCTCGATCTCGATGTAGGGATCGAGAATATCGTCTGCGCTTATACGCAGAGGGCGCGGTAGCTGCTGCGCAGAAATCACGTCGACCGAAAAACGAATGAACTTTCGCTGGATTTTGGCGGGCCCAGGTGACGTCGGCTCCACAGACGAGCTCGCCAGAGCCAAGGAGGACCGCAGTTCGTTGGGCTTCAGGACGTAGCCACATTGATCGGAGCCAGAAGCAAACATGGCGTCGTTCATCTGCATTCCCAGGTCATACGTCTGCCAATTCAGAGCAACCATTTGTACGCCCCTTCTCCAGAACATCAGCGGATCAGGATTCGTAGAGTCGATCCGGTGCCAGTTAGGGTAAATGCGCATGAGATGGCGCATGTTGTGCTTCTCCAGCTGCGCTTTCGATTCCGCTTCCTTGGTTAGCTTCGCAAACTTGCCTTCAGGCACCGAATACACGTGGTTGTAAGTACGGCTCTCCGATGAGGTAAAAGATTTGAAAGTAATGCCTTGAGTATAGACGCCAAGTTCGCCGAGCTGTGTTATGATCTTGCCTTTTTGCTTTGCCGGCCGCCCTTTCGGCCGTAGCGTTGCGCCTGGTCCAACATCGCTGTCGTCAGCGCTGCTCATACTCGTCGTTGTCATGGATACTCGGCCGGCAAGCCAGGACTCTGCAAGGTCAGGAGGGCTTGTAGACGGAGGACTGGACAACGAAGGCCCCCGAGGGATGAAGGTATTGTCAAGTATTTGCGGGCGTGAGAACGGCGAGCTCATGCTGCGCTCCTGAATCTTTGACGGTGTACCGAGCGACTGCTTCGGTCTCTGGCCGGCTTTGACTTTGACCAAGAACTTTCTGCGAAGTTCCTCGGGCGAAGGCAAAGTGAGAGCATTCGTCATCAGCGGCTCTCGAATAAGACGGTCGCCGAATTTTGCAGTTAGAATGTCAACCATGACCTGCTGCTGTTCGGGATTGCAGTGGACTTCGAGCGATATGATTACCGGATATGCAGACGCTGTGAAGGCATATTCTTCAATGACTGAGATACAATCCGCGAAGAGGACAGCGGTGGTTAAGGTGTGTCCATGTGATACTATGGGACGCCCGTCATCACCATCCCAACAGTCGATCTCGATGCATCGACAACCCTTCTGTAATGCTCTGATGTAAGCTTCGACGCTGGAATTCCCAGCAACTTGACGTCCCAGTAGATATGTGTTGTGTGAGCTGGAGATGAAATACTCATTGAGTGGTCGGTCCAGGCCATAGCTTGGCCCGCCGGTGACCGTACCATTATTAACCTGAATATTATTGTACTTAGAACATATGAAATGAGAGAAGCCATCGGAATCCAGCTTCAACGCAGATTCGTCTTGTGAGTCCGAGAGTATTGGAGTCTGTGAACCTGGTTTGGAAGCAAATTTGATAAAGATCTTGACCCATTGAGCTCGCTTGGGCTTAACATCGACACATTGGATCTCTTGCAGAAAGCATAGGAACTCGTCCAGATCTAAACCCTCGTTGCATTTCATGGGAATTTTCCTGTAAATATCTTTAATGTCCGTGCGGTGTTTGAGCCGTCTCACAAAATCCTGGAATTCGATGAAGCTCAGGTAGCCTGTACCATCAACATCAGCCTTCTCGAACTGCGCACGCAGTACGTTGTTTGAGCACCAGATATGTAGGCTTCGACATAGACTTTCGACGCCTGCAAGTCCGAGGTGCTCTTCATCAACTGACCGGGGCTGTCCGTTGAAGAGTTTGTCCATCTCCCGCCTCCAATGGCCCCTGAGGATTCTCTTGTCTTGGCCCGCGAGGCCAGCCATGAGGTCATGTCGATAAGTAGAAAGTTCCTCCAAAGTAGTTGTCCAAAGCTCGAACACATGTTGATTTGGAGCAATGAGATGCATCGTCTTGACAGGCCGGCCTTTGCCTCGATCCTGATCAGCATAGATGATAGTGAACCATCGAGGTTCTGCCTCGGCAGGCACTTGGAACTCCTCCCTGTAGATCCTACCGTCTTTCTGGAGGCGCATTTGTCGAATGCCGTCGATATAGAATCTCTTGTTGATGTTTGTCTTATCCCAGCAAACTTTCCCAGACTCGGTATCCAGTGTGAATTTCAGGTTCTTGCGCTTGTTTTTCGTGACCTTGATGAGCATCGTGCCGCTTCGTAGTAACGGTGGTACTATTGGCGCAATGCCACCCTCCGTAAGAGAGGCAACAGGATGCAATGAGTTCTCCCCAAATGTGACACCATCAACAGAGAGGCCGAGACCGTTCAGTGAGGTCGGACTCTGTACCAGATCTTCATGGCCTTCGTCCAGGTCTGACTCGATCAAGCCCCCGTCTGTCCCAGCTTCGCTTTTGCTTCCACTTCTACGGCGCATCATTACGGGCCCCGAGCTCTGATCACGGCTTGCGACATGATTCGAGGATGTGCGCCGCCGCAGACGGTTTGCTGCTCCCTGAGATATCCGTCGTATCAACCCGGGACCCTTGCTAGCCGCCACCACTTCGTTCATGGCATTTTGTCGCGGTGACATAGGTATGGCCGCGAGGGACTCGGGCAGTTGCAGTGGAGGCGGAGCATCGAGGTGTGGAGGGTAGCGTCCTCGAGGGCCCTCCGGAGAGGACTGAATCGAGGTGTTCGCAGGAGTGGTCGACGATGAGGCTGAAGGCGTCACAGCTGATGCGGGCGTCAAGGTGAGAGGAATTTTTGTGACGACTTGTTGCTTGAAGGCCGATTGAGCGGATTTCAAAGATGAACGTCCTTGCTTGGCCGAGCCATTAGTCGAGGCTGGCGATGGAGACGTCGCCGAAGGCGCCATGCTAGGTTATGAGACCACGGAGTAGCCTCCTTCGAGGGTTGCCTGCAGAATTCTTCTGGTCCGGCTTATGACCAGTCGGGGAGGGGTCAAATCATGATTCGACGGAGTAGCTAGAGCAAGAGGCAACTGGCTTGCTGCATCTTGCCTTCCAGAGGACAAGACTTGAGCGGTAGAAGGCGGACTGTCTTGCGGAAGACCTGAACGCGCGCCAGGTCCAAAAGTAGGTGTGTCAAGGTAGGTGTACTCAGGTTGCGAGCTGTTTCACAAGGGTAGGCTGCGACGAAACATCTTGTAGAATCGGCGACTAGCCGGAGAGGCCACAAGCGCAGTGAAATGACGAGTTCGATGGTTGTTCGAAGGCAGGGAGCGTGAGAATCGTCTCGGACGATGATGCTGCAGATGATGGGTGGTTGGAAGGAAGGAACGTTACTTGTGGATTCGTATATTTGGGGTTGCAGGAAAGGAGCGTGAGGTCTGGGAGCCGAGGGGGGGATTATGAGCAAAAGTTGTGGTGAGAGAGTTTGCTGGGATGGAGTTGACGTGAGTCCCTGCAAAGACAAAGCAGAACGACAGGGGTGCTGGGGCCTCGATTCCGGTTGAGACGAAAAAGAAAAGGACGGCCGAGGGCTGTGACTCGACGAAGCAGGATTTGCCCGGTCACCGTTGCAAAGAGACTCAACTAAAGTACTTCTACTTCTACTATGGGGCTGGGCAACTTTGGCATTCCCAAAATCCTCTGTTGCATCGAGCGATCCGTAGTCTGACCGCATTCCGCCCCTTTGGCCACACAGGCCTATACTCAACTCGACCCGCATTGCATCAGGCCGTCAGCGCCATTAAGGGGGCCTCAATGGCACGAAGAGGAGCTGGACGTATCTATTCCAGTGTCAACTCTCAATCTAGCCACGAAGGATTTTGTGATGATATTGTGCTTGACGACTTCCAGCCGCGTCAGCTATCCATCGCTCTGCTCTGTCTGGGATTGACTTTTCCTGTCCCTGATTTGCACTGTCATGTCTACCCGCTGGCGTCAAGCTGGCTCCCATTTCGAAGTTTCGATGGCCTTCCGACGAGAGCCGTCGCTCGCTCTCTGCTCTCTTCGGGCCTAGTCCTGTCACCGGCCGGCCTCGCTCGTGGGCTGACTTCATAGCGCTCTTACTCCGCATCTTAAATTTTCCGCGTCGCCCCTTTATTCTTTGTGCAACGTACGGGGCACGTCGTACAACCTTGGTACGCTCGTGCCCCGAGGACGTGTAGGACTTCTACTGGCCATGTGTCAACGCAGCAAACTGCCAATGTGATATTATCTGCGCGTATTCCCAGGAGCATCAGCCGTCTTTTCCGGATCGATGACCCACCGTCTCCAGGAATATACTCCGCATGTCGTACAAGTAGAGCCTTATCATGTACAGAATCCTCCTCTTATGCACGCCATAAGTACATAGCACAAAGATCTGCCAATACCCCCTGATAAGGGGTGCCACGTTCCCAGCAGTATGGTAGCTCAGCGCACCCCATATTTTATCCCTGCACACGGCACGTCTTTAGCAGAGTTACTAAGATCAAACCGGATCAGCGCTTCTACTCTGGCGACCGCTTGTATGATGGCTAATCAAAAATCCTGGGAGGACAAAGGATGGAAGCAGGACGAGGAATATGCGCAAGATACACTTGGCTCTGACGGCGAAACGGAGCTATCGGAGTTGGTTGTAGTATGGAAGAGGCTGAGGACATGCAATTCAAACAGCATGATCTCGGAGGATTTCGAAAAGGGAAGACACGCCACCATGCATCTCAGCACGCAAATAGACTGGGACAGCCTCGTGGCATTCGTGTTACGCAGGAACTGTTGCGAAATCCTTCGTGCCTTGGCAGCTATCGGCTAAAGTTCACTGTAAAGGTACTTCTAGTCATAGTCTCAGCTGCAAGAGCATGGATGCTTTATCAATACGAGGGCTGATTTCGCTGATGTTGTCTCGATACCAGAAGCCCGTCAGATATCGAAAAACGTTTAGATGAGAAGACGAAATCGATCACTGAGGCCGTTATCTCGTCCACTCTCCACAAGCTCGCTATATGCTAGTCTTCTGGTAGACCGCATGCCGCGACGAATACGTACATGCTGGTGGCCTCGCCAGAGGTCACGAGTGTCCTGGGACGCAAAGACACATAATCTGGATTCCTACTGCACAATGAGGAGTTCATTGTGCCTGGCCCAGAATGTTGTGTAACCGAAGGACTCTTCATCTCGTCTATCATTTCCCTTCTACTCCTGACATGGATGTTCGGGTCCCGGGCAGCTCGATCCCGATCCCACTTGTCACGTACGAGCCTTAAGGGGTTAGCTGAGGCGAATTATCTCCATCCTCAAGAGGATCCGTGCCTTCAACGACTTGTGGTTCGCTGTTATCGTTAGGCATCGACCGATCCTTTGATTATATCCGACCTATCGGTTCATCTGCTTCCGAGCATGTTTCGGACCGCCAACGTTGAAGTCAATGTCGGTCACGCCTCTACCCGATAGTGGATATATAGCTACAATTGGAGGCAACCTCACGCGAAGAGATCGAGATGAATACTGTTACAAACTGTCAATGGTTGAATGGATTCGAAGCTTTGCAAGCCCTACCCGCCGAATAAATAAGTCAATTCCAGTAGCCCTTCAGAAGATGTGTCTCACAGTCAGTGACTAGATAGCCCGTATGCATGTTTCGCCCTATGTTTATCGCCGTGAAAGAACAGCATTCCAGCCGGATTGCGGAAGAACGAGATGAATCACTTCTTCAGGAAATCCACAATTGTAATTCTCCATGGAGAAAAGCAGCAGACATGAATATGACATTGCTAGTAAACAGCACTGCACGTGAGACTCTCTCATCCCAATCCTAGTGAAATGCGTCCATAACATGAACGATCAATACAATGCGAAATTGGTATATCTACAGCGGAGAGATGCAACACACTGCCTGGAAAACTACCTGCGCTTACTGCTGATAATAGAAGAGAGAACAAGAGAAGCATTGTGGAGACAGATTCCCTGGACATGGTTGAGCAGGGAATGCTGGCTAAGGCTTGGACCTGCATACTAAAATTGACATGTTCTCACATAGATGGACATCTGAAATCTTCCGTGCCAGTATATCACAATGTGAATCTGGGATGGCTGATAGCGGTTGGTGTGGTTCCGGACGGGACTAGGGCGCTTCTCTGGCAGTTGATTGTGGTCCTCGCTGTAGCTTGAAAGGAATCATCCTTTCAACTCTCTACGGCCTCCATATTGTAGTGCTGTATTCTGTTGGTCTTGAGATAAGGCGTGGAGGTTCACTAATTTGAAGCGAGGGATGATCTGCAAACCCCAGATATCCAAAACTGTGGTCCTTAAATCATTGCTATACGGGAGGATGCTTGGAATTCAGCGGAGAAGGGCATTGATTGAATTGTGTGCCTCTTGAGTGTTCCCAAGGGTAGTACGCTCGCCGGGTAACGGTCAGTGCTCATTTTTGACTTTTAACGTGTCTGCGCGGGCTGCTCAGGGAAAATGCTTGCATTAGAAATTGGCCGTGGGTTCTTCAAAAAACCCCAATGCTCCCAGCTAGAGATCACGTTTCGGACATGACCAAGTCTGCAAGGCTTACGTGGCCCAGCACTGAGGGTCCAAGCGCAACATCGTCCTCAAACAGTGTGAAACGGTGCTAATAGGTAGCAGGGTGATTCTGATACCGGAAAATATAGTCTGAACCGGAACGGAGGATCAGCCTAAACAGACGTGCTGTCCTCAGGATTGAGGCCTTACCAGTCAATGATCTGATAGCATGTTGTCCCAGGCTGGGCGCAACGCCTTGGGACCGGGGCGCTTGGTTCTTGTGGTGACTGACTCGACACGTAGCTATTGCATACTAGGGACTATCTCTTGATCGTCCGGCTCTTTTCCATAATTATAGGTAGTCCTTCTTCCGGCTGGTTCTCGTGTATTGATTCATATGCCACTCCGTATCGCCTTCTTTGTTCTCCAAAGTGCCACCTCTGATTTCAAACAGACGCATTGTGAGCCGAGGGCCGACTTCTGCCAGTTCTACGCTCTGGTATCCTGTCCTTACGAAGACATGATGCCGTACCTCGATGCTGTCCTCAATATTCTTGAAAGTCACCACACGATTGCCCACTTTCTGATTCGTAGTAGCTGCTTCGCGAGGGGGAAAGATGTGTTTGAGAATTTGAGCCACGCGCTGGCCAAGCGGAGTAGTAAATGCCTCGAATAAGAGATGTGGATATGATTCCGACACTGTTCCTCGAGCCGAGTCTGGCAAATCGTGTCGTAGGAGAACGTTGTGCAGAGAGAAGGAAGCTGTAGGGCCGTGAGGGAGGTGCGATACAGTCAGGGCGGTAGGTGTACCCCTGTGCTCATGGAGAAGCAGAATGTCTGTGAGACCTGATGCATTGGCGCTGGAGACGAGGTTCGGAAGAATCGTTGTCCCACGATTCAATCGAATAGAAGTGGGGAGTAGAAGACGGATCTCTTTGGCAAAAGCCGAAAGACGAGTGGATGGTGATCGTGAGGTAGTCACCAGAGGCCTTGGCTCAAGGATCCCGGATAGATGAGCATATTCATCGTCAATGGCTAGGGCATCTGCTGGGGATGCAGCAGTCTCATCGAATTTGTAGTCTTCGCGAAGGGCCTTATCGTTGGCAACAGAAGGGTCCAAGGGCTTCCCTGTTGCCAATGAGGCCTTCAGTTTTGCACGCTTCTCAGCAGTTTCAGCATCCCGCAAGATCAAAGCCCGTCGATATAGGTAGTCCCGCCTCTCGCGGGCTTGTTTTCTCTGTCATCAGGTCAGTATTGCCAAAGTAGCTGGTGAGCCAAGATAGAAGCAAAGAGTCCCACATACTATCATGGCGAGCCTTCGAAATCTTTCAAGACTCCAAATTCGATGTTAGGCCTCGTGCAGCTCTGTGAGATCCTTCTGGACATGGACAGTCAGTAATCCCCATGTAGAAATTTGTCAACAACACTGGAGGCACAGCAAATCTCACCTTAGGTTCACACATGAACACGGTTGGGAATTCGACCAATTCGTTGCAGGAGCCGGTGCTAGTGCCACTCGGTTGTTGGTAGTGGCGGGTGGGGGGCTTGGCCGCAGGAACACCTCCCTGTCTCCCTGTCTTCCGAACGATCTGTGAACTCCGTCCTGTCGCGGTTCCGATTCATTCGGTTTTTCTTCTTATTGTCTGAGGCTGAAGCTCGTGTGGAAGACTCATCTGTGTCGTGGACAGTGATAGGGGCATGTTGAGCCAGACGAATCAGTTCCACAAGGAGTCGCGCTCCTCTCTCAAAAATCTGGACCATTCCTTTCAAATACTGATCTAGAACCTTTCGATAACTTACTAAGGCGTCATGGAAGGCGCTTTTACACATCTGGGCAATCACCTGGTATCAGATTCTGCCCCTACAATCAACGCTGGCGACGATCTCTCAACTATAGACGCCGATGAGAGCATACTCGATCAAGAGTACGGAAGAGGGAATCTATCTGGAGGCCCACGACGACGTCGACACGATGACGAGGACGACGGCACAGAAGCGTTCGACGATGACGATGGGGAAAGCATGGTTAGCTCAGGAGTGAATGGGGTGAATGGAAAACAAGCCACAAGGGCGGAAGAGGAGAAAGAGCTCCCACCGCATGCCTGCGCGTGGGTGTAGACCATCGGTTGGAAGTCATAATGCTAAAATTATGGAATTAGGTATTGCGGCATCCATAATCCAAGCTCCGTTGTCAAATGCCTGGCCTGCAGCAAATGGTTTTGCAGCGCCCGCGGTAACACCTCGTCTTCCCATATCATCAACCACCTCGTTCGGGCCCGTCACAAGGAAGTACAGTTGCACCCAAGCTCTTCCCTAGGGGATACTGTTCTTGAATGCTACAACTGTGGCACCAAAAATGTGTTCCTACTAGGCTTCATACCCGCCAAGTCAGATACTGTAGTGGTACTCCTTTGCCGCCAGCCTTGCGCTGCGATGCCGTCGTCGAAGGACATGAATTGGGATGTGTCACGATGGCAGCCGTTGATCGAAGACCGCTCTTTTCTTAGCTGGCTGGTGTCTTCGCCCACGGATCAGGAACAGCTGAGGGCCCGTCACTTGAGCCCGCAAATGATCGCAAAGCTCGAAGAAATGTGGAAGGATAATGCCGCAGCCACGATTGCCGATCTCGAGAAAGGTGCTGGGGTTGATGACGAGCCGGCTCCGGTTTTGCTCAACTATGACGACGCCTACCAGTATCAGAATGTGTTCGGTCCGCTGGTCAAGATTGAAGCAGACTACGACCGGAAGCTCAAGGAATCACAGTCTCAGGACGGCTTGATTGTACGTTGGGACTTTGGGCTCAACAATAAGCACTTGGCAAGCTTTGTGCTGCCCAAGCTCGAACTCGGAGACGTCAAACTTGCAGTTGGTGATGAGATGCGTCTTAAGTATACCGGAGAGTTGAGGCCAGTATGGGAAGGCGTAGGTTATGTGATTAAGATTCCGAACAACCAATCTGATGAAGTCACTATCGAGCTACGCACAAAGGGCGATCACAAATCAGTTCCGACGGAGTGCACACACAATTTCAGCGCAGACTACGTGTGGAAAGCTACATCGTTCGACCGAATGCAGTTGGCAATGAAGACATTTGCAGTGGATGAAATGAGCGTTTCAGGTTATATCTTCCATCGTCTCCTTGGTCACGAGGTTGCAGCAGCACCGATGAAGACGAACATGCCCAAGAAGTACAGTGTTCCCGGACTACCCGAGCTCAACGGAAGCCAGATCAACGCTGTGAAGAGCGTTCTCCAGAAGCCTTTGAGCTTGATACAGGGTCCGCCAGGGACGGGCAAAACGTATTAACCCCGATTGTATTAGGTGGGCCGTGTGCTGACTTCCCTTAGGGTAACATCGGCCACGATCATCTACCACCTTGCGAAGATCAATGATGGGCAGGTCCTCGTCTGTGCGCCTTCGAATGTGGCTGTCGACCAGCTTTGCGAACGCATCCACAAGACGGGTCTTAAGACTGTACGTGTGACCGCCAAATCTCGAGAAGATGTCGAGTCACCCGTCGGTTTTCTCTCGCTACATGAGCAAGTTCGCATGAACGACAGCAACATCGAGTTAATTAAGCTGAATCAGCTAAAGAGTGAGCTGGGCGAGCTATCCAGCCAGGACGAGAAAAAGTACAAGACACTTACTCGTAATGCCGAGCGCGAGATCTTGACGAACGCAGATGTCATCTGCTGCACCTGCGTTGGAGCAGGTGATCCTCGGCTTTCAAGGTTCAAATTTCGCACGGTCCTCATCGACGAATCTACCCAGTCTGCGGAACCAGAATGTATGATTCCCTTGGTGCTTGGATGCAAACAGGTTGTCCTCGTTGGGGACCATCAACAACTGGGCCCAGTGATCATGAATAAGAAAGCCGCGAAAGCGGGTCTTAATCAGTCCTTGTTCGAGCGACTTGTTATTCTCGGCTGCGCACCCATCCGCTTGAACGTGCAGTATCGCATGCACCCCTGTCTTTCAGAATTTCCGTCGAATATGTTCTACGAAGGTTCTCTACAGAACGGCGTGACCATGCAGCAGCGTCTTCGTCGTGACGTCGACTTCCCATGGCCGGTTGTCGATTCGCCAATGATGTTCTGGTCTAATCTAGGCAACGAGGAGATCTCAGCTTCTGGTACCTCGTACCTCAACCGCACAGAGGCGTCTAATGTTGAGAAGATCATCACACGCTTCTTCAAGGCGGGCGTACATCCTAATGATATCGGTATCATCACGCCTTATGAGGGCCAGCGAAGCTACGTGGTCAGCTCCATGCAGAGCACCGGTACATTCAAGAAGGAAAACTACAAGGAGATCGAGGTCGCCTCAGTCGATGCCTTTCAGGGGCGGGAGAAGGACTTTATCGTCCTCTCCTGCGTTCGTTCCAATGACCATCAGGGCATCGGTTTCTTGAGCGATCCGCGCCGTCTTAACGTTGCGCTCACCCGTGCAAAGTATGGCCTTGTTATCCTAGGCAATCCGAAAGTTCTGTCTAAGCATCCCCTGTGGCATTACCTTCTGCTGCATTTCAAGGAGCGCAACTGCCTTGTCGAAGGACCGTTGTCTAATCTGCAGGTGTCATTACTTCAATTCAGCCGGCCCAAGCAATCCTACCGTGGACCTCAACGTTACCAGATGTCGTACCAGCGCGCCTCGGACATGGTCAATGGCATGCAAAATGGTCGCAATGGTCGCCAAGAGTACAACGATTCCGGATCTCTTGTCGGCTACATTCCCGACGATGTATCGTCGGTTCACTCCTCCGCCATCGGTGGTGTCGGTGTTCCCTCAGCCTATCCTCAGATGTTTTCAGGCTTTCAAGATACTTGGCCGGGTCTCAACGGAGTCCGTCGCGCAAACGGCGCAGAAAGCCGGGCCGGCACCGAGAGCGTTGCTGGCGAGTCTGTGGCTGCTACGGAGTCAGATATCAATAGTGCAAGCACTGCTGGCGGCAAGGGTGGAGTCAGTCTTACTGGTCTTTCCATCAACGATGCCAAGCAGACAAGTCTCAGTCAGTCCGATCGTCTGAAGCGTTATGTGGAATCAGGTGGACAAGTTGCGGTCGGGAGCCGTGGTCCCCATGGCCCAAATGCAGAGGAAGACGTGCGGAGCATCTCCACATCCTTTGCTAGTCAAGCCGGACTTGGCGGCTACGAATGATAGTGGACTCGATTTGCTTCACACAGTAGTGACAATGGATCGAAGTCTGGTCTAACCAAAGCGCAAATTTTACAGCAGGGCCAATGCTCAATCACGACGAAGCTTGTTCGTGCAGAAAGCTTTCCGCCTCCGGAACTGTCTCGTATCGAGATGCAGCTGCCTTCAGGACCTCCTCATGGCTCCCAAAGACACAGTTAGGAGGCGCAAGCGGTCTGCCCGTCGACAACTACCGGGCAGAGAACGTGCAGAAGGGCATGTCGCCGTGACGCCGTGAGCTGAGGGTGGGGTTGTACTACAGTCGTTACAGATACTAGGTGCTTCAATCTGTGCGAGGGTGATCGGGATCTGGTTTGCGTTGCGGTACTCTATCAATATTCTACCTTGCACTCCATCAACACTCTCTACTCACTAATTTCCACTTTGCTAGTATTTAGGTAGATCAGAATGCATCCTGCAATCCTTGAACTTGCTGAACTCGCGACTCTATAAGCATTATCGTGAATGCATTGGTGGGCCAATCTCCACACGCATAATGTTTTCAGGAATCTGCCCCAATAGTCCTGCATGCAACGAGCATGAGGACGGACATTGAGTGCCTGATTTCGAATCGGCCCTCCATTTCGATTCCGAGTGCAGTCTCGCGGTCATCCTAGGGTTCGGAATTTGTTGTACTGGTTGCAAAGCTTTATTCCTTTCGAGACCCTGGTGAAGCCGTCTTCCGCATCGCTTCTCGTTGTTCAGCATCTTCAGTCTTCCAATTTCCAGCTCTCGATGCACCTGTTGCAGGATCAATCGCGCTCCCTTTTGCGGAGCAGTGCTGCCCCCATCCACGACAACAACAACAGCCTTCTCCCATGCCCCAATCTTAGAGGCCCGCCAAATGCAGCCACACCACCCCTCTAAAGTCTAGCGCTGACTTCCCGAAGAAGACGTGATCCCCAAACGCATCCAATTGCGTCCAACGAAAAGCGAAGGTCCACATGGTGGCCCTAAAACGGTTGCCTCCTCCCCGGGCTCCTGCCTTAAAGCGGTATAGCACAGGGCGCTGATGATGCTTAGCGGCAGCCATGTTGCATGCATGGTTTGGTGAAACTCCCACTCCTGACTCCGTCCCATGGTCTCATGCCAGTAGATCTGCTTTTCGCCCCCAGCACCAGCGTGGGAGAATCCAGGAGTCTGGTCAGCCGCCGCTAATGATGCTGGCCTGCTTCGCGCCTCTTGCGTCGTCACTCTTTGTTCACGCCTTCATTCTCTTGGTCACATAGATTCGCTTATCCGCCTTGACTGAGACCTCACATTGTCACTCGTCTTTCTCTTCACATTCTCCACAATGACAGTACGCAAAAACCCAGCCATGCCTCGAGGACCTACCAGCGAGTTCGACGGCGACGTCAAAGTCTCCAACAAGCCGCCCTCAAAAGCAGATCTCGAGCGTGTCGCCGACCTGCCAATTCTCGATGCGAATCGCAAGGCACATAAGTTCTCGAGTCTCTACAAGGACAAACACAAAGTCCTCATAATCTTCATACGGCATTTCTTCTGCGGCGTACGTGGTCCCCCGTCCTCCCACTCCCTCCTCCACCTCCCCATCAAGCAACCCGCCCCATACTGACCCCCGTCTCCCAGAACTGCCAAGAATACCTCCGTACCCTCTCCTCCGTCCTCACTCCCGCCTCCCTCCTCGCCCTCCCCACCCCCACCGAAATCGCCATCATAGGCTGCGGCCAACCCGACCTCATCCCCATGTACACGCGCGCCACCGCCTGCCCTTTCCCCATCTACGCCGACCCCTCCAAGCGCCTCTACTCCCTTCTCGGCATGACCCGCACCCTCAACCTCGGCCCCATATCCCCCGAATACATGCAGCTCAGCATCCCGTCGTCCGCTTTCCGCTCCTTCATCCAAGCCCTCCGCTCAGGGAGCAAAGCGCTCTCGGGCGGCGATTTCTGGCAGGTAGGCGGCGAATTTGTGATTGAGGAGGGGAGGCCGGTGTGGTGTCATCGGATGCGCAATACGCGCGACCATGCGGAGTTTGGGGTGCTGAAGGAGGAGCTGGGGTATCATGGGCAGAAACCGCCGGTGAGGAAGCGATGGAGCATGGGGGTCGTAAGGTCGCTGTCGAATCGGAGACAGAGTTGGTCGAGAAGTCGGGATCGAGAGGAGAGGCCGAGGCCGGCGAGTATGGTCCTCGATAAGCTGCGGGAGGACCCGGTCAATGGGCAGGTGGATGCTGCGGTTTAGCAAGGGGAGGCTGACGTGTGTGCACTTTAAGCATGGAATGGGGCGTTTGGCGGGGGAGTCACAAGGCCAGGGCAGGGGATGTTGCGGCTCAGGAAGGGGAGGCTGCTGTGGCTACAGCATGGGATGGGGCGTTTGGCGGCGGAGTCATGGCGCTGGAGACGGTGGTGGCTGCTCTGTGAGTAGGTCGCTACTGATGCACATAGGTGGTGCAAATATACCCGAGTCGGCCGTAGATCTCGAGATCCAAGAAACATACATTCAATCTCCTGGCTTTCAGAACTACGATCTCGGAGCCATGGGTTTCTGCGAATTATACTGGAGTCGGAGAGTGGATAGAGACACGTTACCGCGCGTACCCGGCATGGTGCCCCTCGTGGACTGCAGCTTCAATCCGAGAGCGCCTCATGCTGGTAGAGTGCGAGCGAGCGAGCGGGGCTGGTGTAGTAAGGATGAAAAACGCGGCGTTCGAGATCTCTTGATCCCGTCCTTTCGACCCTGGTTAGGTGGGTGAGCAAGGAGGGAAACAAGTCGAAAGTGAATGTTGACATTTTGCTCCTCGTGTAGTTTTCCCAGAAGCCACATCGTAGTGAATTACTCCGTGATCGCGAAAAGTTTCAATGCATCTTGGTTTCTTATACGGTTCAGCACGACATTGCATTGGGCGCCATAGCTTTAGCCCGTCGGGCCCTGTGGTCCAGACTCGCTGGTTTCTGGACTCGGGGCCTGGGTATATGGGTGAACATGACGATGACGGATGAGTGAACATGATATATACATCACGGGTCTATACAAACGCGGATGGGATGTGATATCGAAATCTCCATATCCCCACAATTATCCCATACGAATATGACTTAACGATCAGACGTTCTCGCAACCTACCAACCCCCTTCCCCACCCACCCTCAACCCCATCCCCATCGCAATCTTCCTCCCCAACGCCATATTCACAAACTCCTCCCTCGCCAGCCCCCTCGTCGCCCTTGCCCAGGCCTCCCCCCCCACCCTCCCCCTATCCAAACTCCTCCCCAGAAACGCCCTCGTCTCCCTAATCGCCCGCTCCTCCACCACAACCCTATACAGCTGGCTCTCGACGACCGTGCCGGCAATCAGGATCTTGTCGATGTCCGGGATGGGCTTGGATTTGGCGTCCTTGAGGACGGCGTCGGCGTCGTGCAGGGCGCGGTGGATGATGGATTCGGTGGAGGAGAGGAGGCGCTCGAGGGCGTCGAGGGCGGAGATCTCGTGGGTAAGGTTGTGGAGGGTGGTCGTTAGGGCGGTGTGTTGCGCGTTGAGGGCCGGGAGGGCGGAGAGGTTGGCGGCGTGGAGGGAGTGGATCCGGGAGGTGAGGGCGGCGGAGATGCTGGTGAGGAGGGCGTCTTTTTGGGGGTTGGGAGGGATGGGCGGTGGTGGGGCGTTTTGGACGGGATTGGCGGCTGGGAGGGGTGTGTCGAATGGAGAGGTGAGGAGATCGGGTAGGGGGGCCTTGGGCTGAGGTGGCGGAGGTTGCTGCTGGGGTTGTGGGCGGTTGGGGTGGTGTTGCAGTGGATTTTGTTGGAGATTGTAGGGTTGGCCGGATGGGGGCGGTCCGTGCTGATGGTGATAGGACTGGCTGATCGGAGGAGGAAGTTGTTGAGAAGCACCCGATGATTGCGGATTCTTCCAGTGGCCTTGTCCACGAACATTGCCGTGTGGTAGCGGAGGCAGGCCTTGCCCTTTGTTTGTGTATGGAGTTGGACCTGGTCCTGGATGCCGGGGAGGCGGTAGAGTCTGATGTGTCCTCTGATTCAAGGGTGAGGCTTGCGGGTCAGTCCTTCCGTCATTCAGCACTGAAGGCGTGCCTCGGTAGTCTTCTGGCTCAAGGCCAACGTTATACCTCAAATTGCTGGGTCTCTGGGGTGGGTTAGGCGGCAACGCTTGGAGGGGCCCGCCGTGGCCGCTGTATCGTCGTTGTGGCTCCGCATTGGGTCTGTCATCAGATCTTGATGGATGAGGCGGTACGGGTGGTGGGCCCTGGGCTTGCAGGCTCTGTGATGTAGGATGTGGATCGAATGGTTTCGGTGGAGGTTGCGGAGGTTGCGGACCCGACGTCGGCCTCGAGCCAGACTTTTCAAGCTCAGGAGGTAGCGGTGGTACTGGTGGAGGTCCCCCATTTGAGATTGACCGTACTGGAGGCTGCGCAGGCTGCGCTTGTTTGGAGATTACGGGTGGTTCCCGTGCAAATACGTCTTGGACAATCGAAACAAATTCAGGCAGACTGGATCTCTGGCGCAGGACGTATCAGCATGGTCGTGTCTTCCAAGCTTGCAAGCGGTGCAACAGCGTTTCCTGAGTGGTCTCCGTCTTAATCCGTACCGCGATGCATGCGCTTGAGGAGCCCTTGGATTTACTTACATCCTCTCTCCACTCCGCCAGATACGGATGGTATAGCCTCCCTTCCCCGCTCACGTACTGTCCCGGTCTGACAGCCATGTCCTTTGCTGGTGTCACATAGCCCATAGGCGCAACCCGAGGATATTCGTGGGGCATCCATATCGAGATGGGGAAGAGGTAGGTGGTTCCTCGAAAGTTTACAGGGAGTGTTCCGGCGGCATTGAGAAGGAGTGCCGAATGGCCGTGCTCATACGCTGTAACCGTTCAGTCAGAGGCCGATGTAGTCTTCTGCAGAAGCTTGGGATTTGGTAGAGCCATACTGTAGACGCTGGTTCGGAGGGATAAGTTGGGGTTGTGGGTCAGCATTTGGGTGACATCGGAGTAAGTACGGTCAGGACTTTGGTATTCCTGCGAAGCCATCAGCAGGCAGTCTACCATAATTTGGACGTGAAATACCCCTTGGAGAACATCGTACATCCAGTTCAACACTCTCTGAGGAACCCCCATAGCTCCCTGCTGAGTCGGCGCGACAAGACGGTTGAAGGACAGCTTAGATGAGGGGTGTCAGGTGGGGAATCGACAAGACTCCCCAAAAGCAGAGACCGACTCTGCCTTTCGAAGCGTTCATTTTCTACAACATACCCACTGAAGCAACGTTCTAATTTCATTATCCCGTCAATTCATGTCAACGTTCATGTACGACGATGACGCTTGGCTCTTGGCGCGCATTTGGAGATGCCTGCCGCAAACACGACACTCCAGCCCACCACACCAATATTGAGACAGAGCATCAATGTCTCGCAAACCTCGGAATAAGCCTGCTGGCCATTGATCACAAGTCTTTCCGCCATGGCCGATACGCCCATAGTCCTTGATGGAGGCACGGGCTTCTTGAAAGTCGGCTATGCCGCACAGAACTTCCCTGAGCACCAATACCCATCTATTGTGGGGCGGCCCATTCTCCGCTCCGAAGAACGCAATGGCGATATCGTCGTCAAGGACATCATGTGTGGCGACGAGGCTGCTGCTGCGCGATCAATGTTGCAGATTACCTACCCTGTACTTCAAAAGCTCCCCCCTTCTCTATTCACACCTACCATGGAGTCACTGACAGCGCTCGTTGCTGATGCTTACGTGGCTAGATGGACAATGGCATCGTGAAGCACTGGGACGACATGAAACATCTCTGGGACTTCACCTTCAACGAGAAAATGCGCATCGACACCACCAACCGCAAAATCCTCCTCACCGAGCCCCCCATGAACCCCCTCCGCAACCGCGAAAAAATGTGCGAAGTCATGTTCGAGGAATACCATTTTGGCGGCGTATATGTCGCTATCCAAGCAGTGCTGGCGCTGTATGCCCAGGGACTGAGTAGTGGTGTTGTCGTTGACTCGGGGGATGGCGTCACGCACATTGTGCCGGTCTACGAATCTACAGTTCTCAATCATCTAACGCGGCGGCTGGACGTTGCCGGGAGGGACGTGACGAGAAATCTGATTGCGTTGCTGCTGAGGAGAGGGTATGCGCTGAATCGGACGGCGGACTTCGAGACGGTGAGACAGATCAAGGAGAAGCTTTGTTACGTTTCCTACGACCTGGAGCTCGACAAGCGGTTAAGCGAGGACACGACCGTTCTTGTGGAATCCTACACACTGCCCGACGGCCGCGTCATACGAGTGGGCAGCGAGCGATTCGAAGCCCCAGAGTGCCTTTTCCAGCCCCACCTAGTGGACGTCGAACAACCCGGCATCTCGGAATTCCTCTTCAACACCATTCAAGCTGCAGACATTGACATAAGAACCAGTCTCTATAAAGCGATCGTGCTTAGCGGAGGAAGCAGCATGTACCCCGGCTTGCCGTCACGAATGGAGAAAGAGATAAAGCAGCTGTGGCTCACGAAAGTCCTGGGCGGCAACCCAGAAAGGCTGAATGTAAGCCTTCACCTAACAAAACACATAGACAAGGGGTTAGGCTAACATCTGGTACGCAGCAATTCAAAGTCCGAATCGAAGATCCGCCTCGAAGACGGCACATGGTCTTTTTAGGCGGTGCCGTCCTGGCCAACATCGTAAGACCTCTATCTTGATCCTTTCCCACCACCTCCTTTGCACCTCAATACAGTTACCTTGCGAGTGACAAGTGCTGACGGCTCCCACAGATGGCAGACAAAGAGAACATGTGGATCACGAAGCAAGAATGGGAGGAGCAGGGAGCGCGCGCATTAGAGAAATTGGGCAAGCGATAGCCTATCTACACGCACCAAGACCGAATCATAGCACCCACACCAGCGCAGCCGACCAAAGCGGACGATGATGTCCGTGGATATATGGGAGGGAAGCGGAAGTGAACGGTGAAGGACAGGATCGGTCGCTCAAAGCTGGATCGGGAAGCAGACATGGAGAGGAGCGAGTAGAACCGAAAGCCAACATTCACATACCAGCAGCCTGGTAGAACAAACCCTTCGGTGCCTCTTTGTAATGCAAAGTGTCCGTCTCATCCATGCGCAAGCCTACCATCTCAATTCGGCTTCTCCTCTCCTCTCTCTTTGAGTAGTCCGTTTGCTCGAAGTATCAACACTTTGCAGGAGAGGCGGATGTGATATTCGTGGTGTCACAGCGGGCTGTCGGGACATATGGGGTGTGTGATGCTGAGATGAAGCGATGCAATATATGAGGCCTGCTGCGGGGGCCTTGGAGCTGTTCGATGGATCTTTCTGGATGGGGATGCATTGGGGAGGATAGAGGGGAGTTGGACTATATTGCGTCTCAAGACGGGGGAAAATAATGGATTGTGAGAGTGTGATGGATTGGATGGAGCTATGGAAATATGCTATGGGCAATGCTCAGTGAGTTCGGTGTTGGGGTGTATGCCGTGGACGTCTTGTGGTATGTCGTAGATGTTCTGTGGAAATGATGTGAAGATGGTGTTCGTACAAGAGGCGACCCAGCGTGGAGTGTGGGTGCTGTGGAGGAAGTCGAGGAGGTGGCTCGGTCCAGGAAGGAGATGAATGGGAACGGAATTTGTCCAGCCGTGGATCGGCGAGAAACGGCCAGAAAAGATGCCAAAGCAGCAACAGCTCCACGCAATCGACCGCCAAATCCGTTCCTAACCCTGGGCGAATCTAGCCCCCGACTGTCGGTGTCATCGGAGGAGCAAGATAGCCTTCCCTCGCCATTGTCCTCTCCAACAACGCAGCAACGCCCTGCACCCAACCCGCGCCACAAGACTCACCCCTCTCCGGCAGCACCCACCGAAACGGATCGTTCTCATCCCCATCTCCCCGTCCCACCTTCTCCCAAGCTATCTCTCCCCTCGCATCCCACTCGCATCGCGTACGCTGGAGGAAGAATGTCTTGAAGGCTTCGAAGGCCGTCTGCCAGCCACTTCCTTCTGGGGCTAGCATATGGGTCTTGGATGTCCCGCCCGGCGCAGAGTTCTTGACAAAGCAGGCATAATAGCGTGGCAGGGAATGTGATTCATAGAGCTGCAGTCTCTGAGCACGAGGGCTGAGGATTGGGCAGCGGGGGCGGCGGAGGGGGGGATAGAGAGGATAGATCGGGGTGGTAAGGATGGGGGAAGAAGGGGATGAGCATACTTTGAGATGGTGGGCTTCGTGCTTGTTCTTGTGGAGATTGCTGCGGCGGAGGGTGATGTCGTAGGTGAAGGATGCGGGGTCAGTGTAAAGATGGTAGCCGCCTGTTGGTAAATTAGCTGGGAGGGTCAACGATGGAAGAGTGACTTGCCGGCATTCATGTTTTCGATAAATTCTTGACAGCCACGCTCGAAGCGCTTCACTGTGATTGCGTCAACCTCTACATCTACACGCAAGGGAAAGAAATTTGGCATACTGCCTTCCACTATGTTCGCTTCTCTTCTAGCCTTCTTATGCAGCTTTCTCTGAGCGGCTTCTTTGACACGGCGATCCATGCGAAAGTCGTGCTCTCTTAATGGTTTTTTCTTCATCAGCGAGTCTTCGAACCAGTCGAAGCTGACTATTTCGATCTTCTTGATCCCCTTCGCTTGCTGCACTATTGATGGAAGTTAGAAAACGGACCGTGACAGGGGACCGAGAGACGATACCCACGGCGGAATTCTTCTTGTATTCTTCCTTGCTGCATACCAGGTGAGTTACGGTTTTGTTGATATCCCTGGAGAATTTGCCGCCATTCTCCTTGACCCAATGCTCGATCTTCTCATGGCTGCGTTTCGGACCGAAGTCGCCAGTGACAGCAATCGTTAGGCGCGACATGGGGTATCTCATTGTGGCGTGTGGAAGTGGAAGGGTAGAAGCAGAGAAAAGAATGAGGGATGGAACTCTTTGGAGCGTTGACAGATTCGGACGTGATCGTGTACGGTCTGATCTAAGTCTAGTGAGGGCTATCGCGGTAGAGACCGTATGCACGCAAATGTTGCACTATGTGATATCACGCCGACGGTATCCGCTGTCTAGTAATATGAAGTGAGACTGATAGTCTGGTATTTTTGGAGACTTACCAGGGCTGACCCTTCCTCAATGAATTTTGATGTTTTCCAAGAATAATAGTGTGAAAATAAGGGGTTGAGCATTCAACGATCAAGTCCCCCAGAGATTAATTGAGCCAGAGAGAGCCGATGACGGAGTAGCCCGATTACTCTTGAGACAGGAGCATGACAGGAAAGACGCCTTCTTTGCTTCGACCAGTGTATTGATGGTGGAAACTCCCGATCATGAGGGTCAAAATGATTTTTGTGAAGTTGATACCGTCGTGAAAATCACAAATCAGGTTGTCCGTGCCATGAATTGAGTCTGCTTGACGGGGAAATCTTGTGAGAGTGCTACAGTGGGATATCAATTGCTGCGGAGTTTGTAAGGTGAGAGTGTCTCGGCACTAAACAGAAAATGAATTGGGTGCATCTGCTGCAGGATTCCCGAGCGACGCCATGAACACTACCGATGTCATAGGGTAACGTCGGATGGAGACTGAGCAGGAATTTGAGTACATGAGCATTCTTGTCTTGATACTCAAAACCAAGAGTTCATCCACTGGCAGGGTGCACTTCTCAGAGGCTGACCGAGTCGCCACTCTTCTGCATTTTCTTCTCCGACATCATCCACCAGAGCGCTCTCGCTCGAGGAACACTTTTGCCTTGCTCTATGCGTCACTGCTGGCTGGTTGATCAGTCCTTCGTCACTTCGTTAAGATATTTCCACGAAGGGCCAGAGGCAGGTGCATCAGTTCTTGCCAGTCCACTCAGGTCGGTTCTTCCAATCCGCACCTTGGTGAACGGTAACCATGAAGCGTTTCAAAAAATTGTAAATTCTTGGATGTTTCGACGTTTACTCGACTTCACTTCGGGTACCGTGATTAGCGTAGGCCTACAGGCAAAAAGTCACTGTTTATCAATTTTCATAAAGCATCGGACCTTGGTGTCCAAAATCGCTTGTATAAGGATTCCCGAGAAACCGGCCTGAGCATGCGATGACCGACATGCGATTACAGGTTGGCCGTTGACGATACAACGAGATGAGAGAGTGACTTATGTTAACCCTGCGTTGCACGTTTCGCAGCTGTGATGAATTCTCTGATCCTCCCCAGATTTTGCACGCCCTTCTCTTCAACTCCGCTACTCACGTCTACAGCCACAAGTCTATCTCCGTAAGTTCGCAGCTGCCTGGCAATTGACCCAAGATTCGCTGGGTCGAGTCCTCCAGCTAGGATGATGCGAAGATCTTTATCTGATGTCAATAATTTCTCAATTGCTGCAAGGTCCTGCTTCTGACCGGTTCCGCCAGAAGCAGAGTCTATCAATGGGAGGGCGTGATACCCTCTCTTGCCTACACCTGGATCTTCAGGACCAAATCGGCGAATGACAGGCACAGGTATGAGCAAAGCCCACTCGACGGGTTCCAACCCGTGGAGTTGCACCACGTCGAGGTCGAGCAGCTTTTGCTGTGCTAGTATGTATTCCAGTGGTTGATCCTGGAACACACCTACAAGCAGAGCCCGAGGGTTATGTCGGAAAAAGTTCGCCGTATGTTTGAAAAAGTCTGTAGTTGCAGAGGAGGCGCTCGACGATGTCTCCTCTCCGACCTCGGTTCGTGGTCTCTGGGTCTCGTGTACCGTCTTCGAGATTGCTAGGGCGGTGTCTCTGTCGACACAACGCTTGCGACCCTCGACAAGTATGATACCGATCATATGGGCTCCCGTTTCAATGGCTGTCCGGGCAGCTTCTGGTGACCGCGTTCCACATATCTTGACGAGGAGATCTCGTGCTGGAGGGGCCTGCATCGTAGGTCGAGGCGGACCAAGTAGTTCTTGTACGAACGCGGTAGTGTCTTTAGCACGCATCAAAGCTTCGCCAACCAGGACGGCATCGACTCCACTCTGTGTGTAAGCCGTGACATCGTTGGGGCCTGAAATGCCGGACAGCGCCGCAATGATTGTATCTTGGCCTTTAAGGTCCATCAGCCGTGTAGTAGTTTCAAGGTCTACTTCAAAATTGGTTAAATTTCGGTTATTGACTCCAATCACAAGAGCTCCTAGCTTCCTAGCGACTCCCATTTCTTCAACAGTGTTTACCTCGACCAGCGGTTCCATGCCAAGCTGACGAGAGTGGTCGTACAGTCGCTGGAGTTGATTGTTCTCTAGCATCTTCACTATCAGGAGGACGGAATCAGCTCCTGCAAGCCTGGCCTCGAGTATCTGATCTACAAGCAATCAGTTTATAAGGCCTGGCAATATGCAAATGGTCTTGCTTACACTCGTCAAAGATAAATTCTATATTTTAGTCAGCGGCACTCAATAGATCCGATCAAGGCAGTTACTCACCTTTACGCAAGACTGCTGGACGGTTGGGCATGCCTTCTAAACTTTGTCGAACCGCTCTTAAATCATCAATACTACCTTTGAACCATTCAGGCTCTGTGAGCACGGAGATTACGTCTGCACCGGCTAAAGCGTATTGACGAGCTTGTGCTGGGGCGCACGTGCCCAGAGATATTATGCCTTTGCTTGGAGATGCGCGCTTGATCTCTGCCATTAAGCTTAGCTTGAATCGTGATGCCTTCAGTCTAGCTGGGAGAGAAATCTGTGGAGGGGAAAGGTTCAGGTCATATGCCGCCTGCAGGTCAGACAGCCTCTGCGAAGGTACAAGCTTCTGCTTCTCAATGGCAGCTCTCCTATGCGTGTAGATCTTTTCGAGTATAGACTGCTTGGCAGCAGAACCAGTGAGACTACCAAAATTGACACTACTAGATTGGAATGGCCCGTTCACTTTGACCGAGTTGTTGTTCTCCACCCATGTCCCGCCTCGCATTGCTAGGAAGTTTTTGAGCATTGAACGTCCTTCTACGGTAAGAATACTCTCTGGGTGGAATTGCACGCCTTCGACCAGCAACTCTTTGTGCCGCACACCCATTATGATGCCTTTGCCGCCCTCGAGGCCATCCGAGATCCAGGAAGAGACCTCGAGACAGTTTGGCAGGCTCAGATGGGTGCCGGCCAGCGAGTGATATCTGGTTACTGGTATATCCTGTGAAAGCCCGGCATATAGACCCTTTCCATCGTGCCGCAGCTCAGACGTCTTGCCATGAAGGATCTGACCGGTCACTTCAACGTTACCTCCAAACACAGAGAAGATGCACTGCTCTCCCATACAAACGCCCAGGACAGGAATTCTACCAGCGAAATGCTTGATTGCTTCGGAGCTAACGCCTGCGTCCGTATCTGGATGGCCTGGTCCAGGGCTTATGACAAGCTGCGTGGGGCTGATTGCAATGAGCTCTGCCAGCGTGATCTGGTCATTGCGATGCACAATGACGGTGGCCCCCTCCAGACTGAGATACTGATAAACGTTCCAAGTAAAGGAGTCATAGTTGTCTATCAGGACCAGTCGTGATGCGCCTGCTAGCTTCGGGGCAGGCTCTGGATGTCGGGGTGAATGGTCGACTAAAGCCCCATTTGGCACCATGGCTATGGAGAATCGTACATGAGATTGATATTGATTTGGAACACTCGATCAGGATTACATCACTCCCCCGATTCAACACATCAACGGAGTCGACATTCTTAGTATTCTGCTTCCACTGACTGTCATAAAGCCTGAAGTGTGCAAGACACTAGTTTTGACATCCGATTTTACATACCGAACATCTGCTGCCAATGAAAAGCCCTCGCTAACCTGGGGCCCGTTTTTAGTGGACTTGCATGCGAAAAGCGTTAGCGCGCCAGGGGTCTGAGGCAACCCGACGCGTTTCTGTGGAGCTTTGAAAAGAGCGACTCTATTAACAAACACTGTATGTACCAGGAAAGGTTTACAGGTTCGTCAGCCTCCTTGGGTGTGCCTCAATGGCGCCTGTTGGAGAGACCCCATACTTGCCGCCGCTGGATAGGTGTTTCGGTGGACAACAGTTATTGTAAGCTCCATCGGAGATTCTAGCCAGTATCAACTGACATTGATTCAAGGACGTGGAGTACGACGTTCAGCGCATTGTCGCGACCCGAAAATTCGGCATTGAACAGTGGGATTGAGTCTCACATCGCTGATCCCAAAGCCTTGCACTGTCTCATACATCCTTTCTCACCATTTCCAACGCCCACCCCCCAGACCAAAACTTCCTTCGAAACGAAAACCTCTGCGATCAATCTTGCACCTTCGCCCCAAGGACGTTATAATATACAACAAATCAAAGACGATAGTCTATGGCTTAGCAAAGAGACGAACATTGACGAGGTAGCAGCCCTGAGACTTACGGTCCTGGAATGGCAATCGCGGCCCGCATTCAAATTACTTCGAGAAGATCTGGGCGACACCGCGAAAGTAGCCGGAAATGCGAGCTCTCAGGTAGCTTTCGCTGCTTCACAGTCCTCGTTGCTGGCAAGATCCTCGTTCGTGGGCAGAGATGCAACGGCCACCTTCGATACCGTTGATGCAAGACGCGAACGACTGCTCGAGGTCTACCTTTCTGAACGTCGGTTCATCGTCAAGACATGTGAGCACATTGTCTTCGCTGCTCTCTGCGACCCCACCTCGCACGATTTCAATGGCAAATCCACGGACAAATCTGGCTGGAGAGCAAAGCTAGGCCACGATATTCTCTTGGCGTGGAACATCCATGGAAACGTACGAGACACTAAGAGGAATTTTTTCATCTGTGCGATAGAAGCGATAGATATTAGGCTACAAAGCCTTGAACATGGCAGCGGATGGCTCAAAGATGAAGGTTCTCGAGACGAGCTTGAGATGGCCTTTGCCCGAAATCAAGTACTGGAAATGATACATACGATGCAGATAATGCTCATGCTGCTGGAGTGTTCGACCAGAGTCCCCCGATCAGACGCGTGTCTCAAATGGTTCAGGCTCATGGCAACCTTTGGATTCTTCGAAGATCTTCAACCAGTATGTTCCTACTGCTACTCTGTTGTAATGAGCCACAACTAATCATAGCAGCCTTTCCCCGATTTCCAACGTACTTTCCAATTGCCGGTGCAGTCTCTCACAAGCTTGGTGTCGCTCGCGATGCTCAGGCTACCTCTAGCACTTGAGTCGCTTTCGGAGCTCTCCACAGCGACTATATCGGTAGCGGATGAAACCGAAGGGGCTCCATACATACTTAATGTAGCCGGGATTAACAAGCTTAACGACGTATTAATAGAGGCGGCTTCAGTCTGTCTGACGGTTGCAAGCCCCGCTGTGTTCGCCTGGGGTATCATCCTGCAGACAGTGAGAGAATTTGCACTCAGGAACAAGGAAGCGAGAGAGTTACGACAATCGCAGCGAGCAGCAGAAGGATACGGTGCAGCTGACTCGTCTGATACTGATACCGGCGACCGGGTTTTCCTTCGCAACAGCTCGTTTCGAAGGCGCTCTTCAACGGGAAGCGACACCTCGCTCCAGTCAACTTTTCTAGAAGATGTCCTTGAAAGAATCATGGACACAGTCTTAGATGAGGATCCCATTGGGTATCTGGCTAAGAGTGCTGTAGACGGGAGTAACGTGCTAAGAACAATCACAGCCTTGGCCGTTGACTTTTGCACTCCCTTCGGTGCTGAACACCATGGAAAGTCTGGCCTGAAGATCCGAAACGTCTTGCTCGATCTGATACGAGCCGCTCTTGACTGGATACCATACCAACCCGAGTTAATCTTTGCAACACTGGCAGTACTGACAGGCTCGGAATCCTACTGGGAATTCTGGGACCGACTTGAAAGGCTGCAAGATGCTGAGCCCGCCTGGTCATTCCTTAACGACGAGTTGTGTATGCACAAACTCTACCTGAACGCCTTGACTCGTTTCCCCCACGAGTCTTTGCCTTTTCTCGCTTTGTGTCGAGCCCTAGCTATCTGCAAGCCCGGTCCGGATAAGTCAGAGTTGTCTATATCAAGAAAACTACAAGAGCTTGACTCTTTCACGTGCGCATTACCGCCAGGGTTCAACAATTACGACACAGTTCGTGAGGACGAAGACGCGAATTACATTTGTCTCACAGAGGACCTTTGCTTCTCGAACCATCGTGCAGGATCGCCCTCAACTCAGCTCACAAAATCAATGAAAGCCTCGCGCTCCATGGCGGCATACGCTCAGTCCTCTAGCTTGCTAGTGCTACCCAGAGGTACCGTGGGACGTGTCCTATCCGAGAACAGACCTTTTGTTGTACTTTGGCAGCACAGCTATTCTGGCTTTGAATACATGGGCAAAGTCCTAAGATGTGCTTCTACCAACGACAACATGTCCGCATTCGCAACTTCTGGGGCGATCTCCAGGGAAGTAGCAGCAGCCATGATTGATCTGTTGAACGCAACACTGTCGACCGCAAACCAAAATACTCCTACGCCTTCAGCCTCTGTACGAGGTTTGGATTTGGCACGCGACATACTCGAGAGAACTAGCGACGGCTTGGATCGAAATCAGGACGTCGTTTCCGTCGTGTTCGATATCTTTGAAGACGAACTCCATCGGCGTCGAAAGGTCTCCGAGACCGAGGGCCCCGGCGATATTCTGGTGCGTTGCATTCAATTCACACACGCCCTTCTTCCAGTCATGCCAGATCGAGTATGGCCTTTCCTGGGAAGAAGCGGTCTTCTAGGAATCAATGGCGCGGACAGTCAACTCAGCAATGTCGTTACATCTACAGAAATGATCATGGGCCGCTATGACTTCTTGCTTGGGTGTGTCCGGGTGTACGAAGCACTGATCGACGATGCCATGACTCATGCGGTCTCTCGTCGGATACCCACCAAGGCCATTGCGCGGTTCGGCGAAGCCAATACCTTGGGAACAGGGATACCGCAAACGTCGATGAAAAGAATTATTCTTGGGTTCCAAAGGTTGATGACCGATGTATATCAAAGTACCATGAACTGGAAATTTGTTACCCAGGAACAAAGATTCGAGCTCAATGGCCGAATTTGCACAATATCTCGGAAGATTCTTGTGCACTGCTACTCGGTCGATGATAATGTAGACATTGTTCTAAAGCTTACCGCTTCACTGGCGCCGGCAGCAGAGCACCTTCTCGGTGTTTTCCTGAGATCAAGCGTCGAGCTTGCTGTCAACCCCCTTCTACATATCTTTCTGGAAGGACTGAGGACTCCTAAGACAACTTTGGTAACCAAAGCTCTATCCCACTGGATCTCTCAGGTCATTGCCGCTCTTGATCTATCGACGACATTGGTCGAAGTCCATTGCCTGTTGGGCAAGCAACAATCAGACCTGGAGGAAAAATTGTTCCAGGCAGCCCCAGTCTTGGCAAAACTCTATGCAGCCCACGATAGCTACAGGCTGCCTGTAATCAGATTGATGAACGCTCTGGTTAGATCTGTAGCAGATACTGATGCGCAACCACCTTCCCTGTTGGGCCATTTAGGGCAAGGAACTGCTAGCCATTACCTCGAGGTGATCTCGATCATAGACCAACCTCTGAAAGACGATGCACTCTCTGTCAGTATCTGGAAGTTCGCATCCGCCATAGTCAGCAAACGTCAGCAGTGGTTCGCCATATTCGTACTGACGGGCAGTACACCAAGAGAGACTTTTAAAGATCGCAAGGCGGTTGAGAATTCTCCACAAGTGGAGCCAATCTTAAATATCGCTTTGACAAGTCTGACCGACATTGAAAAGCTACGACATGCAGAAGCCATGAGTAGGCTCGAGTTCGTTAAACTGGCGGCCGATTATTGGCCATGGGTCTTGACGACGATCGGGCAACACCCAGATTTCCTGAAATCTATGACAGAGTACCTTGAGGCGCTTGGATCGTCTAAAGCCAAAGCAGGCAGGACATCTGAGCACTTCACCAGATTACAGATAGCCTCTTACATTGTCGATGTTTTAGCCATGTACACCCATCACACCCAACAAATGGGGAACCTCTCGTTCACCAAATCTCTCTTGCCAAATCTCATATATCTGGTTCAGAACGCGGTCTCCGTTCCAGACTACAACACATCCCTCCATAGGAACCTGCGACAGAATTTCGAGTCAAAGTACCCGGGCTGCAGCTTGACAAATTTCAAACGTACAATTCTGGAACGGCCCACGCTTGGAAGCGAATTCTATTATGACCTTGCATCAGGGCAGGTCATGTTATCATTCGATCCCGCATGGGCTCGAACCAAAGGTACCGGCTTCAGTGACGAGTTCGTGAGAGCCAATATCAACCTGTCCCTGGTGGAATCACAGATGAATCTTTTGCATAGCTGGAAGTCTTTGATAGGCGAGCTGAGTAGAGGGATGAGTGCGGATCAAACCTTCCAGGGATCTATGATAAGGGTGATCATTGCATGTTTAGAATCAAATAAGATTGAACATGGGCTTCAGCTGGCTATTTATGACAAACTTGCGGACACGCGAGTAGAACTGGCTTTTACGCTTCTGCAACGATTGATTTGGGCAAAATGCGATCTGGCGCCTCTGAAAGACGTCTTGACGTTGGCGTGGGATACTCTGCGCTTTTATGAGGACAACATTGAGCTTGCACTACAGAATGATGGTGCTGATTACTACAGGCTGCTCCTCAAGATCCTTTATTTGGCTCTTCAAGCACACACCTTTGGGACACCTACACCCACGGATACCAGTTATAATCCTCCACCGAGTACATCATTAGTATCTCCACGCACGGCCGAAACGATCCTCGATATCCTTAACGTCGTCGTAGCCCGTGGGTTTCGTGCCCTGATCAACCTTCTCCATACCTCTCCAAGCACCGTCCAACCTGCCGATTTCGTGCTCTTGACCGCAATACTTCGCACCATTTTCGCAATACCTGGCATCACACGAAACACAACCCATCTACTCACAGCATTTGCCGACAATCAAACTGCGCGCTGCGCTAGCACCCTCCTTTCTTGGTCTGATCAATTAGCCACTGATAACGATCCTTTGTACGGCGAGCTTAGCATTCTGTTTCTACTTGAACTATCTAGTGTACCAACACTCGCCGAATCTCTCGCGGTTGAAGGTATACTGACGCGAATCGCGGACACTAACCTTATCAATTACCTCCGGCAACCCAAGGGTATGGGCCCCTTCGATTCTCCGGCTCGCCTCCATGTCATCTGGTCTCGTGGCCTACTTCCGTTGTTTCTCAATCTCCTCCATGCCGTCGGCGCACCCATGGCTGCGGAGATCGCGGGCGTATTGAATTCATTTCCTTCTCAGCTCACTCGGGCATCTAATATGTTCGATGACGAAGCTCTGTCCCCTTCTTCAACCGCACCGCCAAAGCCAATGACTCTCAGCATGGCGTCCGAGGCGCAGACGCTTGCTGTTCTGATGGGTGTTCTGGATAGTTTTCGCCAAGCTGGTGCCAGTGCTGGTATAGTTGCTGCAGATGTCGCTGAGGTCAAATGGAATCGGGCGCAGGTCCGGGAGGACCTGGAAACATGGCTGGGGAGACCGGAGAAACTGCAGCAGGCCATTGTACCGGTGAACGAGACTGAGGAGCAGCTGCTACGCATGAAGCCGCTGAAGAAGCGGAAGGGCGTCGATAACAGGCTGGAGGAGAAGGTGATTGAGAATTTAATAATCACGATGAGCATGATTGGAGGTGAGGCTGCTAATTAGCTTGGGTTTGGACCATAGGACGGGCTGAAGGGTTTTGATAATTGGATGCATAGCGCTTTGTCATCGGAGGTCTGTGGAATTAGATATGACTCCGATCTTTCTGTTGATACGAAGCTTTAGATACCCCAAAATGCGAGTTGTCAGACGGTTGTCCTAATCCGGAAGCACCGGTAGTCTGCGCGTATCTCCAGTAGTGTACCCAAGGCCGAACAGTAATTATCGATGGGCATGCTTAGCCAATAACGTAATGATCTTGAGCCTTCTGAAGTCCTTTCTTCCTATCAAAACAGCCTATTTACAGTGGACGATAAGTTGGCCACGAGGCCGCCAACTCGCAGGAGCACCTTGGGAGATGTCGCCTAATTCTATAGCGTAACCTTCATGATCGAACAAGCCTGAGACCATCGCGCCCTGTTGAGCCTCCTCTTTTGAACGCTGCTGCAATGAAGTCAGCCACCAATCTCCCTTCATATTTAGTCTGCTTACCGTCTGCCTCTTCCCAAGCTCTTCCCGCACCGAATCCTAATCCTACAAATGCCGGCCATGCTCTTCGCTTGAATAGGAGTACGGAGAAGACGACGCCGAACGATAGACCGAGAGTAGAGCGTACGAGGAAGGAGGAGATGGCATGGTCCCACTACAAGGCGAATCCGTCAGCTGTACTGCTGGACTTGATATGGCGAGAAGTTGGCAGAGAATACAGGATATGGCAGGCAAACTGCATATTTCTGTTCTCCAGGGTCCGATGTAGTATCCAAATGGCACAACGAAAAAATGTAATACCTTATCATTGAGCAATGCCTCGCTGACTGGTCGCGTGGACCGCGTAGGTGGTGTTACTGGAGGAGTAGGAGGTGTATCGTCGGCCATTGTATCGCCGAGGACGTCTTGATACAGTCAGCTACAGCTTCCAAAACCTTCCACCGGCTTACCGGGCTTCTGACGAGACTCGACGCGAGTTTCGATTAGTAGAGTGGTCTGTCAAAGCTTGATGAGTTCCTACCTTTTAGCTGTTGGAAGAACGGCGCGCCAAGGCTCGAATTTGTCGACCAATCAGATCTATACCATCAGAAAAGCTTCCTTGAGCTCGAGCTTGGAAATCGACAGCGAGCAAGATCTGTGCCTTTCAATTGAGGTCTCAAGGCTTGCGTCTCCATGGTAAGCGCGCTACACTAATCAAACCTGTGGGGTTCGAAGTATTTACAGCTCTCAGTTGCCTTCAAGTAAGTCCACTCAACGCAGCATCCTCTCGCTCGACAAAAGTACTGCACCTTTCTCCGTACAGATACAGGAAGCGTGCGACTTCCTGGGTGTGAAGCTCCCAGAACCATCAATTCATACACAGCGGCAGTACAATGCTCATGGAGGCGATTCGAGGACGGATTGGACTCTGAGATGGCTGCTCAAGAATTTTCAGTCGCCAAAGCTTGACACTGAAAGGTAGATTGAGTGGCCAAACATTCATCACCCGGCAGACTGGTTGGCTAATGGGTCTTCAAGTCCATCTCTGAATCCTCAGGCATGGCTTCTACTCTCCAAACTAATCGCCTGCACACCGCTCACCACCGCCTCCCGCCTTCTGAACACCTTCAAATTCCCAATCCTCTTACGAGGTACCCTTCAGTGCCTCGAAGAGCTTGCGGTGGGCAAGGAGAACACTGGGAAGGATCAATTGACAAGCTCAAGTGTGGCAGACACAAACTCTACCACATTTGAAATTGCACAGGAAGAAGGAAGAAGGAAGTCCAAAAAGAGGAAGCGCGACGGCGAGCAGTCTATACCGACTGCACTTCGAATTCAGGATCTTTGTGGCATTTTCATATCCATAATAAGTACCCTAGATCTAGTCCTTGATCTTGCAAATGGGCCCTCGGCTGCTTCTCAAGGCTTTGCCGTTGAGCATCTAAAGGCAGCACTGAAGATTTCGCCTGATGATGCTACTGACTTCCTGAGCTCTTCCTTCACCATAGTAAACGCTCTATTGCTGGACGGGGGTGACGAACCAGGTCGAAATACCTTGGACGAGGTCTTGATATCCCTCGTTTCTTCTATAATCAATTACTGGGAACAATCATGGTTCCCCGCACAAAATTCAGATACCTACATTCAGGTTAGTAGTGTTGTTCTTGTCCTGTCACTTGGCTGCTAATGATAGGTACCAGCGAGATTTCTCCAAAAAGTGCCTGTTGCTAACGTTAAGATTACTGGAGCAAGTGGATGAACGACTGAATTCGACATTGGACAAAGAGCGTTTGGTACAGGCACTCGAAAGCTTAGTGATAAGAAATGCCATAGAGCCGGCGCGGTTATCTCTTCTGAACGCCATGCAGCCTCAGGATCGTCGAGATCCGATTGTCCCCACTGATTTCACTGAAGGTTCTCTAATTGCAATTACCGATCCTGATTTGCAGGCGCTGATTGAGGGCACCAAGGCTCCTGCCGCAATGTTCTTTAATATTGCCATCCAATGCCGACCTCGAAGTACGCCGAAGGAGCGCCGGACGGAGCATTCGTGGTTGCAGAGGCTATTTGTGTATTTTGCAGAGACACTATCCTTCTTTGACTCCTCGACGCAGAATGACGGTCACCGATCCAAATCGATCATGATCATACATGACATGCTATATACGGCTTTTGTTAATGGCATCCGTTTCGATGCCCCAGTCTTGGAGCGGTTGTTGGGGCAAGTATTTGAGCACTTTGATAGACAAGTCACCGCGCAGTGGAGTATGATCCAATTGTGCATGGAGATGGATCCCAAGGTGTTTGTAAGTGCTTCTCGGCCCAGCGCCATCAGTGGAAAGACTTCACAGGGAGTCCCCAATATGTTCCTACAATCTCTTTTTGAGAGAATTACAGAGCGAGGCAACGAGCTGCGTTCTGATAGCGTTCCGCTAGGTTTTGCAGGCGATATTGCAAGCAGTGACCATGAAGCCCAAGTTCAAGCGGTTATAACACAACTTGTCCCCGCTTTTGCAAAATCAAGAGAGCTCATACGCTTCATTCATCATTGGCGAGAGCAGCTGATTGCTTGTCAACGATCCGACTCTATTTGGGACGCATCCATCTGGGAGCAGCCGGAGCTTCAACAGAAGTTGAAAGAGATGCTTGAGCCCTGTACAATCGTGGAACAGATCGAGAAGCTGCTCATGACTGTAAAGGACGATCTCGCGGCAATCAGAGAACGTGGGCCTCTGGGAATAGTAGATACTAGAGCATATATCTCGCATATGATCGTGTTGGATTGTGTACTCTCCGGTTGTACGATAGACTCAACGATCCACAAGCTCATGAAGGTGGCCTCGGAATGTCACGATGTAATTCTGCAGCTCCTTGCCGTCAAGACCGCTGCGGACAGATGTTTCAAATCGTCATCGTGGAAGGTCCTAGCTACCATCAACGGCCGTTGGCCAACACTGGAAGGCTGTTCGAGACAATCATTTGACGGTGCTAAAATCGCTTTTGCCACGCTAGTCGAGGATCATTTGGAGGTAGAAGAGATGTCCGCCGGACCATCAAGGACACCGACGAAAGCAGACAAAGAACGGAAGATGTATGGAGGGAAGTTCCACGCTTTCCGGTTCTTGTGGAGCTTCGCTTCGATGGTATTATGTAGAGACGGATTTACCGCAGACATCGATGTGCATAATCAAGTCATGATCTGGTTGAAGACGATCCTTGACCATTTTGCTCCATCGGAGGTAGGCAAGGTTTTTGTTAGGGACGATACCGGCCCGCTATGGGATGTTTGGTCGGAACCCGTAACGAAAGACGGGTTTGCCATTGCCTTACTTGCACTCATGGTCCAGAGTCCTGGTGTCTTACAGTAAGTTTTATCAACCTTTCCTCTAGGATTTGAGACACTGAATAGGGTCAGATGCTTGGCTCGGGACGTTCAGAGTCATGTATTCAGAGCCTTGTATGACTATGCTTTCGCGAATACAATAAATTCTTCGAGATCGGAGCAAGCTAGAAGCGATATGTTTGGTTTTGATCGAACATATCATTATAAGTTCCTTCCGCTACAAGGGGGAGAGCGGTCGACCTTCTCTCGACGTCTATGGACCAAATTCACGCAGTCCATTCTCGAATATGGCAAAGGTGACATGAGAGGTGAGTGTTCTGCACCCTCAAGCCAATCTCTTCCGATCGGGAGTTAACTTTGATAGCCCACTTTTGCGACTTTCAAGTGGCAAAATATCTGCAGCACAGTGACTATGATATCGAGAAGCTTATCGAGGTTGAGGTAGATGCTACTTACGCGCAGCTCGAGATCGCTGCTGTGCGTGCCAATGACGTTGCCTTGGAGCTTCTACAGATCACACCTATGGCTTTATTCACTAAGGTTCAGAGAACAAACATCTCCAACCGTATCCTTCAGCAGCTGGTTAGCAGAAAGTTTGGTATAGGTATGATCGCTGAGGCTTTACATCTGATGCATGACCTGGTACGGACGCCGAGCAATTCGATGATAATCTTAAAGGAGCCTACATGGATAACAGACTCGAACAATGACCAGGACACCCGCTCTCACGTGGTAACCCTAATTGCTATCGCAAGATGGCTGGATGACTTGATTCCTGAATTTGGTGTGTGCTATCCTACTGTGATGGCGCTCAAGTCTCTAGCTATTGCGGTTGTAGAGTATGCGTCTTGACTCAAGGCTGGAAGGGTTGTTCAACTGATTGATGAATAGGTACCTGGCCTCTATCTCGTCGCAGAGGAGATTAGCCTATATCGAAGGATTGGTTCACCATTTAGATGCAGAGTTCGACCGAGAGCCGTCAGCAGAACGTAGTGCTATTACCTCAGCTATGATTGGCATTCTCTTGGGTTTCTACCGGCATTATGAGGATGCCGTTTCAGAGGATTTCAAGCATGCTATTGGTAACCTCCAGGACGTGCGTAGGGCGCACTGCTTGAGTCTGCTCGAAAGCGTCCTATCGATTTGTTCTGGAAGAGCCAATGGTGTCGAGGATCCAGAATCGGACCGCAGAATGATTTTTCTGCTGCAAATCACAGCCTTGTATACGGAACAAATCAATACTGACATGGATGTACATAACCAGTGGGCCAATCTCGAACTGACCGATCAAGCGTTGGAACGACTTTCGACTCTGTGTCACCAACTTGAGGAAGACGGCGAACTCTCTAGCTCTCAGCTAATTCCAATACACATGGTTGAACAGCTCATCATGGGCACACGCAGGCGGAAACAGAAGCAGTTATTAAGCTCTGATGATCATGCAGGATCAATCAACAACGAACTTCAGAGATTGAAGGGTTGTAAGTTGCTGTCGAGATAGTTGTTGGAATAATGAAACTTACGCCTTTGCAGGTTCGTCGGCTAGAAGGGTCAATATAATCCGAGGATTTCAGGAGTGGGCTTCTGCATTGCGCTCCGAGGAGGTCTTTGGAATGTTGAATACTATCACTGAAGTTGATGAAGGTGGAATGGATGGCTATGACGGCGTGCTTGTTGTAGAGTGTCTATTGGCTATTCTCATCGGTAAGCCTCGTTCAGTGGGTTGTCTTAAATGTCTGATGATTCGTAGGCAGACAACAAACCACAGATGAAATAAAGGTTTGTCTGTCGCGCATGTTCACCCTCTTAGGTCGCCGGCTTCTCACTGCCTCGGCCACTGAAGTCCTGGTTGTTGCGGCGCGTTCCATGGATATGATACTCAAATCTCAGGTAAATATTTCCCTTTAGAGCTCGTGGATATGAAGCTGACTGCAAGAACGATAGTCGAATATTGTAGCACAGCACCACATCGACAGCTTACTCTCTTCAATGGCCGTCGCAGCCTCGAGAGTGACTCGTACAGCCAAGGCCAGATATGTGGGCACGCCATACCATGTTTTGTGCAGGTTGTTCAGCACTGTGCTCTTGCTGCACCGGAAAAAGCTAGGAGGGCGGTATCACCTGATCGTTCGTGCGCTCCAAAGTCTTCTTCGATGCCTCTTCGTCCCGTACGCCAAGTCCGAAACGCAATCGATGGATCCGGATCAGGCCAAGAAAGACCTGTGTCTGGGCCCCAACCACGCAGCAGCATTTGCTCGTATCCTGACGGCGCTTTGTGACCCTACGCTGTCCTCGGTCTCGCGCTCGAAGCATACGTCACGGGACGAGCTCAATGACGAGACAAAGAAAGCGCGGAGTATAGCAGGGCAGCACCTCCAGTACTTGATTGAAGAGTATTGTGAGTGTCAGTTGGCGGGCAGGCTGAGCGCGGAGATGAAGGCTGCGCTGAATCCAGGCTTGTACGCGGTCTTTGCGGTTATGCCGCAAGATGTGATGCGGAACCTGAATGCAGCGATGACTTCGTCAAGTCGGTCCATCTTCAAGGCGCTCTACGACGAATACAAGCGATTTGGCCGGTGAGATGGGAGTTCGACGATGAGACGAAAGCATCGCTTTAAAGCAGAAGCTACAAATAGGCTAGTACGAGCATGACGGTGGAAAGCAGATTTCGGAAGGCAGCTTTCCCTCGACAAGGAGCTTCTGGAGGAGCATCACGTGATCCCCTTCCCTAAGGGAAACTCCAGTCTGGAAGACTGTTGAATAATCTAGATCTACCAGACGTACGGTATGCAGGCATGCTGCAGGAAGGTCCCGAGAGCCGGCATTTGATTGCTCTCTGGGCGCGGTGTTCGCCAGGCCCGGGAGAAGCAAAGTGATAACGATAAGGGATAAGGCCTACCCCTCGTACGAGTACCACCCTTCCACAGACCAAGACACCTCGACCCACCACTAAACTCTGAAAGGCAACTATGAGCCACGAGATGCCGCCAACTCTCCACACGCCCAGCGCGCTAATTGATCGTGGTCGCCTGCAGGTATGGTCCAGTCGTTGATGAAGAGGAGCTTATCGACGGCCGCCGCCGATCGCAGCGACTCTCCAGCCATGATATATTCCATCGTTTGGAACCGGCGTTACCCACTTCCCGCGCGGAAGCACAACTTAAAAGGAACATTTTGAGGGCGGATCTACCACGGCTCCTACTTGTCAAAACCATGCGAATGCGGTCTTAGCTCGTCCAGAAGAAACAGAACCATTGACCGGGCAATCCAACCAGCAGCCCGCCCCGAGCTCCTGCCCCTTATCACCAGCGGCGCACGAGAGCGCACCCCGACGAAGGTAATATCGCGGAGGTCAAGACGAGGACGTATTGTAATCGCTATGGAGAAAATCAAGGATTCCAAGATTGCGCGGTTCGTCGACAAGCTCGCCGTGTCCAGCGAGCCAGGGCTCACCAATGCTCAATTGATGTTGACCAACTATGACTTGAAGCCTGGTGCGAGCGAAGAGCGACAATTTAGAACAGACCCTAAGCTAATCGATACGCAGTCGAACCTGAACGTCGACAATGGGGCGCATGGAACTTCGTGGGATTTTGGATCGCAGATTCCTTCAATATCGTACGACGAAAATCAATTATGCCTTGAAAGTCGACGAGGTGCTAAAGTCGATAGAACACATGGATGATTGCCTCGACGCAAGTTGCGAACGGCCTTTCCTGGTGGCAGTCCTGGCTCTGCGTGTGGATTGGATACACCATCTCTGGGACTTTCATTTGCATGACTGGACGGATTGGCGCGACATACCACATCAGTTTTCCCGTCGTCAGTAGAGCTTCTTTCGGCATCTGGGGTTCGCTATGGCCTGTCTTTAACCGAGCGGCAATGGCTTGCATCTGGTATGGTGTCCAGTCGTGGATTGGAGGTCAGTAATCGAAATATCAGGATCCTTTGAGGCTTAAGCTCACTTTTGCAGGCGAATGTGTCACGCTCATGATACGATCCATCTGGACATCCTACAAGGACGTTCCTAACTCCATGCCAGTGAGCTCTGGAACCAACACCAGGGATTTTGTCAGCTTCTTCCTGTTCTGGTTCTGCAGCTTACCTGCAATCTGGTTTCCAGTCCACCAGATCCGACACCTTTTCACTGTCAAAGCATACTTTGTTCCTGTGGCCGGCTTGACCTTCTTCATCTGGGCCATCGTAAGAGCGAAGGGGATCGGTCCAATCGTGCATCAGCCATCGACCAAAACGGGTGGCGCTCTGGGATGGGCCATCGTCCAGGGCATCATGTCTTCTATTGCCAACTTTGCGACCTTGGTAAGTAAATCTCCGACTAGCTCTTGCCCTTTTCTGAGGGTTCCAGAACCTTGAAAGGTGTGCTTTCAGCATAAGCTCATGAAGCATGCCTCTTAACCAAATCCTTCGACTTGAAGGAGGAATGCTGACTCCAAGACTTACCTAGATTGTCAACGACCCGGATTTCGCTCGTTTTGCCAGGAAACCACGTGACGCGCTGTGGTCTCAATTCATCACCATTCCAGTGGGTTTTGCAGTCACATCGTTCATCGGCATAATAGTATCATCTTCCTCAACGGTCATCTACGGAGGAGAGCCCATCTGGAACCCCTTGAATTTGCTCAGTAATTTCCTCGACGGTGCTAATGGCGCCGCTCGCTTTGGCGTCTTCATCATATCCTTTGCCTTCACTCTGGCCCAGCTAGGCACCAACATTGCCGCCAACTCCGTATCAGCCGGTACGGACATGACTGCGCTCCTCCCTCGCTATCTCAATATCCGCCGCGGAGGCTACATCTGCGCTATTGTCGGCCTAGCAATGTGCCCCTGGTAAGTCCCCCCCAAATCGTCACACATCCTTCAAGCGCCTCCCCTTTCCAGTTTTTCTTAAACCTCGCAATCCATCCCGGCCCTAACAACCCCTAGGAACCTTCTCTCCACCTCCAACAACTTCACCACTTACCTCTCCGCCTACTCCGTCTTCCTCTCCTCCATCGCCGGCGTCATCATCACCGACTACTACCTCGTCCGCCACGGCTATCTCCAGATCCGCGACCTCTACTCCGCCTCCCCCTCCTCCCCCTACTTCTACACCTTCGGCTTCCACTGGCGCGGCTACACGGCCTACATCTGCGGCATCCTCATCAACATCGTCGGCTTCGTCGGCGCCATCGGCAAGCCCGTGCCCAAGGGTGCGACGTACATCTACAACCTGAATTTCTTCTGCGGGTTTATTGTGGCGGGGGGGACGTATTGGCTGCTGACGCGTTTCTCGAAGATTCCCGCCACGAGCGAGCGCTGGAATGAGGTTGGCGACGAAATCTCCAACGTCAGTGTTGCGTACGGCGTGGGTGAAGGGGTGTCTGATGAGGAGAGCGCGACGGGCTGGGACGCTTATGGGAAGGATGATAAGGTGATTGAGGGAGGCTTGAAGGAGAGGAAGGTGGCTGCTGATTCCTGATCTTTAAATGGTCGAACTGTAGGATAGATACCCTATGGATACGATGCCACGATGCCACGATTTCCGACATATAGATATATACGTCAGCCTACTTCCACCAACCAGCGATCATTCCGTCGTGCATTCTGGACCCCAGAAACCATGACAGCTCCCATTGATCCGCATCATCCTCTCCGCCCCCCCACCCATACTTCTTCGTGACCACATGATCGAGGCATACCCCTTTTCCCGCATTCTCGGAATCTTGGTTCTCATACCCAATCCCATTCATCTCTCCCTTTTCCCTTTTTGCATATCCCTTGCCTTTTCATCTATCCCATCCCTCCTTATCTATCCCCCCCTCTCTGGCAGCCTGGCTATCGCCCCCCTCCTCTTCCCCCCCCTCTATTATTTCCCCACCCTCCTCCTTCCGCCCCTTTCGACTCTTCAACCCCTGCCGCCCCCTTCCGCTACTCTAAGCCCCAGTCTTCACAAACCGCGCACAAAGCGTTCACTAGCGAACCGGATAGACGGGACAAGTTCCAGACAAACACACTTGATCACAGTTTTGAAAGAGAGAGGGGGAGAGAGATAGAAACGAAGACGAGAGGGGGAAAAAGCGAAAGGGAAAAGCGTATCGAACGACGTCACAATGCAGGGAAAGAGGCAGAACCAGAGCCCCCCGACACAATAACCCTCCTCCTCCCGCGCGCCCTTGTGTGGCAGATGATGGTGTGGGGCGGGATGGGGCGTTATAGCTCGGGATACAGATAAGAGAAAGCTTGAGGCGAGAAGAGCTCGAGCATGGTACAGGAGCTTTGGTGGGGAGGGGAAGGGAAGGAGGGAGGGAGGGTTCAGGGCACCCCTTGGCGCCGGAAGCGGTAAAAGAGACTTAAAGGACGAAGAACCTAGGAGAAGGGCAGGCGGAAGTATCCCCCTTGCGCAAGGCTTCCAAGATCCGGCCTCAGCATCCGACAGCCCAAAAGCCTGAGGCTTCAGAAGCCAATGCGACAAGGGGCAACGCTCTCGTTCTTGGAAGAAGTCGTGGTGGAGTTTGAAAGAGTACCATCTTCGGGTTGACGCTGGTACAACCCGACAAGAATTAGCGAGATGCTGCAGAGGAGTTTGGTATGGAGATTACGGCGGTGAGTAGTCGATTTCAGACGCCAGAGAAGAAGGCGAGGAAGACCGGGACTGGAAAGAAGAACTAGGAGTACGCGAGGGAGGTGGCCTGCATGAATTTTGGTAGTTCTTTCATCGTTCTCAACATATGCCTGCGCCTGTCCATTCCGCGCCTGTCCATTCCCTACCCCGACCTCACCGTAGCTGACAACTCTCCAAAACATACGAAGAACCACAATGTTTGACTTGCTCGATATCAGACAGCCTAGCCCTCGTCCCCATTGTGATCAAACAGGAAGGAAGGACGACTGCCCAATCATACAAAGACCATGGTTTTCCCAAAAACCGTTAATATCAGACAGCCAGCCAGCCGCGGGAAGTTTTGAGATCAGAAGGCCACACATCACAAGAGAGTATGACGGAAAATAGAAACAGTAGTATCATCAATCGTCAATCACACAAATGTATGGTCACGGAGCAAGTCCAAGCGAAACGCGTCAACATAAGAAAGATCCAGCGGCCTTTGCTTGGTCCATGGCTGGCGCATGTTATATCCATGAAGGTTTCCGCACGGTCCAAAGTCAGTAATCCTGGGTGGCATGTCCAAATTGTCCTGTGGCTCCAAAAACGATGACAAAAACAAGAAAAAGCTACTGACCATGACGGATGTCATGATGCGCAGGCTGTGATCTGCGACTATGTTCTGTAGGATATCCTTGACTTTTCTGTCATATTATGATAGTGCGGCTTCATGCACTGGCAAGTTGACCCGCCTCCTGGCGCCGGATGTTTATTGCAATGGTTTGAAGAACAGCATAGTCCGCGGTCATCTGTTCCGATGCGCCTGCATCATTGGGATCCAGGGAATCAAGGCGGGCTTTGATAGCTGCTTTCTGCTCAAGCCACATTTTCTGCATCGACTTTCGTTTACCTTGAGACAGTGGCGCTGAAGCAGCCTTGGTGGCCTTTGGGGGAGCCCTGGTTCCAGTCGTAGACTTGGTCCTTTTGGGAGGCTCTACCTGGGTGGGACTTGACGGCCTGCGCTTCCGAATAGCCAGCGTTGCTACTCCTTGATGGCATGAGCTTGCTGACGATGGCGTAGGTGAGCTACTGGCGCTGGATGATGCTTGTCCTGTGTGGCCGTGTACCCTCTTCATATGGTCAAACAGATTCCAGCGGCGCGGGAAGCCATTTCCAGGAACCGAGCGGTCGCACTCCACAAATGTGCACAGATGTGGTTTCTCTCCATGGCCATGCATACCGTGAGCTTCCCTCTCATGTCTCAGTAGACAGGCCGTAGATGAAAATTGCAGTTCCACACATACGGAGATCTTGCAGCGATAGGGTTTCAGGTGAGAATCCAGATGCTTGCTGTAGAAGACCTATTAGCACAGACATGAATCACATTCATATTGAGATCTCTCACTCGTAATTGCACTTTAGCTTCTCTGGCCTGTGAGAGCAGTCTTCCGAACTGGTAAAGGGGCAATGGTACAGTCCATCAGCTGCGGGTCCAACCTGGTAATGCGGGTGCTCTCGAGCCGTAGCCGGCTCTCCATCGCTAGACCTCCTTTGAAAAGCTGCCCCTGGGTACTTGGGATCCATATATATCTGGTTCATGTCGTCTCCCTGAGCCCACATGCTGGAGAGAGGTGTACGCTGGAACTGCCGACCAGCTTTCAGTGTGCTAGTGTGGTGTTAGAGCATACATCAGGGTCTTTATCTCGAATCAACCAACCTTAGACCGTCGCCACGATGATTAGCAAACTCAGCCGCAGCTGAGAAGTGCACTGGCTCGCCAATGCTGAAACCTTGGAAGCTTCCGTTATCCTGGTCTGGTGACCATGTTCTTTCCCGGATAGCCTGGGATACGGGTGTAACCGGTTCTGGGCCTACAAAGCTGTTCTGAGAGAGCGAAGAAGACACTGAGGGATCAACGGCAGACTGCGGTGACCCTGACATCGCAATTGGAGCACAGATACCGACCGCGCTAAGCGGATCAAATCCACCAGGGCATGACATTTGTGGCCAGGTAGGCTGAAAGCAAGCATCATTACCTTTGCCTTCTGCCGTGGTTTCAGGAATAGTAGGATAATTAGCATAGACTATGTCATCCGAAGAGGGCGTTGGATACGACCAGGTATCCGGGTGATATTGCGAGGTCGCAAAGTCGGTATTAATCCCATAAGCTGGTGCTTGTTGCAGATTTATAATATTTTCGAATCCAGTGCCAGTACCTGTACTACAGTTGTAGAGGTTGTTGTAATCTATTTCAGGAGCGATCCCGAAGCCCTGGGCAGATGGTTGCAAAGCAACGTGAGAAACGGGTGAACGCGACATAGGAAAAGATCCGGGCAACTGTGAGCTCGTTCTGACCATTGAAGGAGCACTTCCATAGCTGGCGCTGTAGAGGTCTTGATTCAAAGAATCCTCCACAGGGACAAACCCAGTCGCGCTGTCAGCTGCCCACTGCTGCACTTGCGTTGGATCATTGCAGTACATTTTCTGCTCCGTTGCGATCCGTAGGTGTCCATTCCAGGTTGAGGTCACTCCATTAAGGGCATGTTCTTGGCTTGTAGATGAATCCTGTCCTCTGGATGTCCTTGTTGGCTTGGAACGCTGCTTACTCAAAGCAGCTTCACTGGATTGCCCAGTGGGAAAGGGATTGCTCTTCTTCCTGAGCGTCATATTGGAGCTATGTCCTTTGGAGGCCGTCATGGTATGTTTAGAGTAGCTAAGACCAGACGTCAGTACGTGGCAAAGCAACGTCACACTACAGTCGCGTAATTGCGGAAAGACGACATTAATTAGGACGACATCGTAAAACATTGACAAAATCTGTCGCGTCACGTTAGCCAGAAAATAAGCTGTAGAGGTAGCGACACACACCATATTCAGGGAAGGACAACTTAGGCTTCCAGATAGCCCTTGGGTCCAGGCAGCCGAACAGTGTCATAGGGAAGCCGCGCCGGACTCGATACCATCTGAGTCCAGTGTAATAATCTTGGGCCTCCGAGACAATAAGCATAGTGCAAAGTGCTCCGGACGGGACCAACGCTCGGAGCGCATCAGGCTAGTAATACCTTGGTGGAAACAGCTGAGATCCGGGCGACGCTTGGACACCAGAAGGCACTGCAGAAAATGCTGTATGCTACAGGGAGGAAGAAGAGCCAGCGCGAGTCCATCCGTCTGACGTCCAGCCATGAACACGAGAGTTGTTGTCGCCTTCGGGAGGAAAGACCAAAAGTGATCTACGCCAGGCCAGAACAGCAACAGAGTCGAAGGAACGAGGAAGCCAGAAGCCTTAGGGCTCAGTCGGACAGCGGAACCACGGGCGTGGATTACTCAATGGTCGTCCAGCATCAAATTGGGTCACTTTTGGCGGTGACGACATAATGTAGTGGCAAGAGCAGAAAGCGCAATCACGAAGAAGTCACTCAGGACGACTACGTGTTTACGTTGAATGCAATACTTTGATCCAGGACAGCGGTTGCAAGTCTCATCCATTCCTCTGCCAGACCAGAAGCGCTAAGAAGCAGAAGTGGAGCTATGTCGGTGATAGTCTTCGAGGATTCCTTCATCATTATGCTGGCAAACAAATGCGGGATGGCATGGCCCAGTCCATGTGGAGGTAGGAAGAAAACAGCCTTTGAAGTGATAGCCGCGTCTGTGGATCAACTTACATATTTATCCTTGTGGTGGTCCGTCACTCCGGTGAAGCAGTCGTCCCAGAAATGGCATCTAGGGATCCCGAATGTGCTGGCCAAGGAAAACACAGCCGAGAACGCAGTTGGCAACGCAAAATAACGGCAACGAATTACTACAAACGAAAGCGTAATACCTCATATTTCGAAGCCGTAACGTAACAGAGCGGCTGCTCGATCCTGATGAGGGCTGTGTGCGGATGCAACAACACGCTTCTCGTAAAATATTTCTCCAGGGAGATCAATCCAAGCTGGCCGCGAAGGGAAGCACGAGTAAGCAAACAGTCTGTCCCAGTGGCAGGCTTGCCAAATAATCTTATCAAGAGCGGCAACGGAGCACAGATGTAATCGAGGCCCAACGGTGCGAGGCTTGGAGGGGGGAAGAGCAAAAGTCAATGAGTTTGTTGGAGGAAAACAAAAGAGGATGGGCATGAGGCAGGACTTAAAGCTAGGGACAGCACACGAGGAGTGGATGCTTGGTGAGCGGCAGGCCAAACAGGAAAATGCGCCTGTCCCCCCATTCCCTTATCGGAGCAGTGTGATTTCTATTACAGCAATGCAACAGCGACACCTGCAGCGACCGGGGGCTCGATTCGACTGCCGCAGGCCTCTCGGCTGGGTCATTCTGCACAAGATCAATCCTCCGCACATCGTCTTGACTGGAAGAGGAGAAGATCGTCTGACGTGTCAATCCCGCCAAGCCTCGCTTAGACCACGGAGACCACTCATCGGCGCCAAAACTGGCTAGCTGGAGACATGCTTAGACAAACATCTTCCGTCGAGGGAGTCATGCGACAGCATGGTTGGTCAGTAGGAGCTCGTCGGCTTCACAGCAATGCAGGATGCATAACCGCACCACCACCTCAATTGGCTGCTACGAATAGGCTCCGCTTCCCATCCCACGCGTCTTTCCGTCGAGAGTCTGCTGCTTCGGCCTTTCATCAAGCTGCCCGCAGGCCCACGGATGGGAGAACCATCCTTCCCAGATCTGGAAGACTGTCAGGGCCAAGCAGATCTGCAGCTGTCACTTCCCAGTCCTCTGGGTCCCGAACTTCATCGGCTGTGTAGGCCAGGGAAGGCTTTTGGTATCAGTGTACTTGAAATTCACGTTTTCGTAGTTCGCCTTCCATGTCCCGGTCTATGGCGACTTGACCACAGGCTAAGCTATATGCCAGTTGGCCACTGCTGTGTCTGCAAAAGGCTACGCAGTTCGCGCCGGGAGGTGTGGTGATTCGGCCGCAGGTGGACTGCATACATTTGGTATGAGTCTGCAGTAGCCTTACTCTTTCGAGGCTGTTGGAAACTCTGATAGCAATATCGTACTCTGAGGACAAGTTCTCTGCCCCACGCCTCTTTTCGACCCCGCGTTTACGGTCGTGGAGTGCATGCCGACAACTCCACTAGCTGGCTCCAGCTGCCCGGGTAAACCTCAATCGGTGTAAAGGCAATAATTGAATTACGGAGAGGTGTACGCTTTGCCCACCTAAGGACAGTCTGTGGCTGGAAAGCAAAGTTAGCCGTAAGCCAATAGCAGCAAGCAACAGGATAAATGTCGATAGAGAAGGTAAGAATCAGATAGGAGCGAAAGATGGTAACATTTTCTTCGTTCATCCAGCCTTACGGCCGTCAGTTGAACTATGCATTGGTTGAATCATCATAGAATGTGCGTAGAGGACAGCGTGTTTGCAAATTGTAAAACAAGTAACTTACACTTCCATTAAGCTTTGACAAGTATTCTTCATCACAGGCCAACAGTCCATCGCTGAGCCAGTATACTCAATGCTTGGACCTGCTGGGTGGCCAAAATGGGAAAAGATGGGAAACCTGGATTGTATCAGTAGCTACCGCTCTCAGTATTGAATTGATTTTATGAGATTGACAACGCGTTTTCACATGCGTTACAGCCACAGGGTAGGTAATCTCGACGAATGGGAGAGCAAAGCCAACAATGAGGTCACGACTTACAGCGATAGCTATGCGAACTGGATCATCATAGTCACGAGAACAAACACCCGAAAATCTGTGCTTAACAAAGATGTAGATCAAATCCACCGATGCTGCGTGACATACCAAGACTTTGTAGCTGGTGAGCATGCTGGGGGCAAAGGATTACAAGATGCGTTGAGGATCAAGAAACACGCGTCGCCTTTTCCTGCCTCCGCTGGGTACCCTTTCGGTAATTCATCGCCATTGGGATCATCGTCGCTGCACACCATTGACATCCTACAAGGTCTTGGTGTGTAACCGGAAATACTCTTGAACACAATTCAACAAGGGCTGCCAGAATGATGGAAGAGGCTTGATATCTGGGGTGAAGCATTTCGATCTTTTTCCTCCTTGGCTAGCGTTTCAGCCGTTCTGAGCTTGCCGCGGCTCCATTCGGGCCGTTCCCACCCCGGGTCTTCTGCCAGTGAAGCTCACAGGCGTCAACAAGTCGTGGAATCGTTGATTAAAGTACTTGTACTTGCACGCGCGACGTAGAAGTACCTATTTTCATCTCCAGCACCATTCATCTCAAGCCCACTTCTACAGCTGGCGACCAGGCCTACGATGGCAGTCGCCTTCTCCATCGACCCTCAGTCTCCTGAGATCACGGCCATCAATCTCGCCCGAGCCCTTGACCGTCTAGAACACAAGATCCTGTCCACTCCTCCCGACGCACGCCTCCTGCGCTCCGGCTACGAGCGCACCAAAACATCAGCAAACCTCGAATATGCTCGAACGCTCCTCCTCCGCCTCGAGCACACCTCCTCTACCATCAAGATCCAATCTCGCAAACACCATGCCCAATCCTCCGTTCTCGCCCAACGCGCCCTTCTCAAACGCCTCACCGACCGTCTTCACGAACTTGAGCAGCTAGACTCCGATGCCTATTCCTCCGCTTCTGATGGCGAAGATCTGCTTGGCGAAGACGAAGGACCCGCAATAACTTCCCCTAAGAAGCAGGTCTCCTTCGCCGAGCCCGCTCAAGATTCCACTCTCCGCAACCGCTTCCAACCGCCCGCCTCTAGTGCGCCGACCACAGCTCTCCTTTCCCCGGCCTCTGCGACAACAACCACAACCACCGCTCCCACAGCGTTGATCGAATCTGAAGAGCAAAAGCAAGCAAACATGACAACAGCCATAACCTCCATGGCCACGCTCCTCAAACAAAGAGCGCAGGAATTTCATGCCGCCATAGAAGTCGATAAAGAGGTCACAGCGCGGGCCGGAGAAGGGCTGGACAAGAACGCGCAAAGCATGGAAGCGGCAGGCAGGAAAATGGGGATGTTAAGACGGATGAGTGAGGGAAAGGGGTGGTGGGGGCGAATGATGCTTTATGCGTGGATTGGCGGGCTGTGGACTGCGGCCATTTTATTGGTGTTTGTGGGACCGAAATTCAGGTTTTAAAAGGTATGGAAGTGAGGTTGACGCAACGGGAGTGGCTTGAAGGTGTGTACACTGTTGTCGACAATTAATAACAATTTTCGGCAGATTGAAGATGTTCCGAATAACCATTGGAAAGCGAAAGGCGACAGAGGCTCGTTGTGCTCAGTGTGCGCACGCATTATCGACATTCTGATCTATGGCCTCGTGATATCTAGCCAGATACTCAAGTACAAGCGCAAGCTCACCTTCTAGTGGACTCTAACAAAGCGACGCCGTCTCTCCCCCGTGTACGGATTCGAACGTTACGACAGTCGCCCGCCATGATTACAACAGAACGTGATCCCGCTTACGGAAACGAACGCGCTTGCATATGCCTGGGCAATCCTGATGCTACAGTGGCTCATGTAGCAAGATCCAGGTATGCAGCAGTACTCGTTGGGATCCGCCCTTATGTACATCACCTCCGGGCCTTAATAAGTACATCACCTCCGCGATGTCTTTTTGCTCTTCTCGAGAATGATTCTGCATGCAGCAAGATGTTCTCCTCGCTCTCAAATATCCTCCAAAGTGAATGATCATGAAGACAGCGATGTTCTAACCATACAGCAGCTAAAGCCATGAGTAACGATCTCAACGTCGACGTACGCTTGCTTAGCTGAATACTTCTGGCACATTACATCCGTTCATTCCTCAGTCTCCAGAAACGGCAGCCTGGCCCGCCTCCGGCTGCAGAGCCTCGGGCAAGGAACGCACTGTGTAAGTTTTTTTACAAAGTCTGCCGGTTTATGCGCCTTAGCAAGCTTGGCAAGGTCATTGATACATTGGTGATTGATTTGTTATCCATTGGAGTATCGTCTGTAACAGTTGACACGAAAGATTGACACCCAACAAGCGATAACAACCGTGTAGTGAGACGACGTAACGTTTTCGATAATGTTTTTATGGTCCTCGAACGTCTAGGCTAGCGTGCATCACCAACTCATGAAATTTCCCTACGGTGGTTCGAGGGACACCGATTCAAAATGAATAGGCAGGTTTTGTTCATCCGGAACTGGAAGTTTACAACACTTCGGCAGGGACTACTCCATAGGATGTGTTGTGGGGGTAAACACTTCAACGCTCGATCATAACAGACATTTTCAGACTCTAAAACCCTCTTTCTCCATGATTTTCCTTTATTCATCAATCCTAATGTCAGTACCTCGAACTGCTTGGTAAATACTACATCATGTCACACACAGCACCGTCCTTCTTGCTCCTTCCTGCCAAGATTCGAAATCAGATTTACAACTATGTTTGGAGCGACGAGACGGTCACATTCACCCTAACCCATCGACAGTTTCTCCACCCTATCGACGATCCGAGCGAAATTTTAGCAACAGAAGATAGTTCTTCGGACGAAGATGTAGAAGAAGACTTTTACCGTAAAGTGCGCTGTAAAGGCAGCATCTTGAAGGATGGCCCACTGGTCTTCATCCATACCCGAACCCACTTTCGGCCGTCAACACAGACTGGAATTCGTGGTACATGCCGACAGATCTACAAAGAAACTGTGGCTGTCTTTTACGGAAAGAGCTATTTCTTCTACAATCTTTGGGAGTCCCTACCTACTCTCATGAGGGATCCACGTCCAAAAGGCGATTCAGCCGCGCCAGCAAAACCTACCTTGTGGCATCTATACGAAGCCAAGAAGCCAGAAGTTCCAATCCAACACCTCGGACTCATGAGGGAACTCTACTTGGTCCTTGCATACCGCCCGTGGCACTATCTTATGAGTCCACAGCTGATCGTGAGAGCTTTGAGCCGCTTCTCCATGGCGAAGGTTTTATTGGAGCGGCTGGTCCTCGAGTTTAGATTCAATAAGTCCTCGGAAGACCCTTATGAGGAGTTCGATTTGCAACTGCCACCGCATCCGGTACAGTCTCACGATCCAGATCGTGAGCACTGGGAACCACTATGGGCTAGGTTTTGTCGCGACCAAAGCATCGCTAAAGTGATATCAGACACAACAATATCGAAGGAGATCCAGGTCGAGCTTATGGAATGGGATCGTTCTACAGTTGACAGCTTTGAGCATTTCGTTCGTTTCATCACAGCCACAAAAGGCTGGGTTTGCGACAAGAAGCGCAAAGAAGCTCGCTTGAGAAGCATCGGCAAGAACAAAAAAGGCGAAGACAATACGTTCTACTGGTGCTGGCGTCTACTACCGGGGAAAATCCCGTCCCCACGCCGGGGATAGGAAGATTTGGTCGTGTCTACTGATTCTACTCCCTATCGACTGCAAATTGACTTCCCAGCCTACCTTTTCATTGACACAACATATAGATTGACCAGGTTCTGTGTATAAACTTTGGTGGTATTGGTTTGACAGTCGTTCCCAATATTCCTACCTGTCTATCCTGATCTTTGGCCTTTGGAAAGCACTACTCTTCCGCAGCATTCACACCTGAATGAGCTGAGGTTTCAGGTCCGCTGATGAGGCTTGGCATCCTTAGGTTCGTTCTAGGGTCATCTGGGCTCCTTTCGGGACCTGTACCGTAATAATGTACGAGTCGGCCGACCTCTCTTCAATAATATGTTCCAAAAGAAATAGCCATTGAGATGGCCCGCTTATCGCTTACCGTGACAAAGGTAGAGAAAGATCTCGAGTTGTTGTTCATCTTCACCTGGAGACAACCTGTGCCGCCAGCTGTCGATCATATCGGTATCTCCTTCAGATTTGCATACTTGGGGAGAAACAATCAATGTCGTAACTGCGCAGCTGGGCTGTGCAGAATCAACAGCGCCCCCCGAAAGGAAGTCCAAGAGGCAGACATCCATACACGGGCGACTCCAGCCTCAGAACAGTGGAAAACAACATGGACGCCCTCCACCAGAAGTGCATTCTGGTCTCCTTCAGAGAGCTTGATCTTTCCGTCTATCGACACGACATCAACACGCACCCGTCAGATCGACCACCATGAGCAAAGCCGACCCCGTTCCCATCTACACCTCCACCCCAAGCGCCTCCGACTTAGGCTTCGAGCCTCGCCATTTCACTCACCAAGCACTCAGAATGAAACCAGCTGCCCCATCCAACCAACAGCCCTCCAACCTCCAACCCTCCTAAGCCCCATTATCACCGCCCGCCCCCCCCTGCCCCCCTTTCCAAAATATTATGCCTCCTCCTCCACTACCCAATCAAACAAAGCCCTAAAACCCCAAACCCCCAAAGCGCCAACTCCCCCCAAAACCCCAGGTCGCCCCAAGACGCATCAAAGCCCACAGCACATACAACGCTTGTGAAAATGCCCAACAACCCGAACATGAGCGCACTGTCATAGGAATGTGGTAGCAGACACTCCCACAAATCGCAACATCACCTCCCTGTCTCTGGATTCCACAACATGAAGCTTTCCTTAGCTGAATTTTTGCGGGGCGCGAGTTGCTAGAGGGATGGGTCGTGAAGGGTTGGGGTTTGTGTGTTGATGGGGAGTGTGAGGATAAGGCGAGAGAGGGACGGATTTCCAGCTGCGAAAGGGAGGGGAAGGTACAAAGGGACGTGTTTGTGCGAGGGGTGTGTATTTGGACGGCAAACGGGGGGGCTGATAGGAACCTAGGTGAAGGGCTGCGGGAAAGTACAGGGGGCGCGGAGAATCGCACGGTGCAGAGGATGGGCTGGTAGCACATGGCTTTTGGGTGGGATAAGTTTCAATAAAGGACATGTTGTAGGTAGGAAAGAGGGCAAGATGCACGTTGGAAAAGGTAGTGTATTGACGAACGTGATGTACAATCAAACCTTCGAAGCGCCTCACCAAGCCCACATCAGGGTTTCTGCGCCTCACATACCCGAGTCGGTCCCAAGCGCCGCAAGTGCAGAAAGTCCCAGACATTCGACCCATCATCGTTGCTCCTTAGATTCTCGTTCCCACGATCGACTGAAGCTGGCCGGATTACCTCAGAGCTTTCCGCACTTTGGTTCCTTCTTCTGCTGGGTTAGTTGCCCGTAGCGCTGGTTCGAGGACTGTCGTTATCGATCAATGACCTTACTCAGCGCTCTCAATACGTCTCTCGACCCGGCCTCCGCCTCTCCTCCTTCCAGCCCTGCGTTTTCTCTCTCTCTCTCTCGCCCGATACTTTCCCTTTCCTCTAGTGCATCAGCACTGATACCCAATAACTCATCGGCCACTCTCCCCGCCGATGTCTGGTATTGCTTTAGAGCATGCATGTTCCCTGCGAAAGTGTCGATCTCGAATTCGAGGGATGTGGTTATGTGTTGTATGCGGGAAGAAGCGGAGATGTGGAGGGTTGAGGTGGAGGGTAGGGGCTCGGTTGGCTGGGGTTCGGTGGGGGGTGGATGGAAGGATTGGAGGCTTGCGAGGGCGATGAGTTGGGCGGGGGAGGAGAGGAGGTCGGAGGAGATAGTGTGAGGGTTCGATGACTCGTGAGGGGCTGGACTGGGGAGAGATTGATGGGGGGGTTGGAGGAGGGACTCCCAGGTGTGGCGCTCGGTTTGGAGGCTGGGATGTGGGTTAGCGTAAGCTTCCAGGATGTCTGGGGAGTAACGGGGATTATACCGGGCTATCTTCTGCTCCAAATCGGCTATTTGGCTGAGATTGGTGAGGTTCTTGGGATTGGGCTTTGGTGTTTGAGGTGGAGGTGTAGATTCCCTCTGCCAGAAGATCAGTATTGACATTATTGGGACAGGAGGAACGCCTACTCTGCTGAACCAGTCCGACATATCAGACTTTACAGAGAAATCTTTCAGCAATTGCTGTTGTATCTCTCGCGCCGCCAGCCTGGCGTTGCTATCTTCGGAGGAAAACGAGGGCTTCTCTATCAGTGCGCGAGTCCCACACCACGTCAGAAGCTGTCGCATTCGTCGCGGCTCCGGTAGCCCGCTTTCGATGTGCTTGTAGAACTCTCTAGGTTCAACGTCGTCATGCGGCATGGCTGGGGTTTGGTTAGTGACCGCTTTGCACGTTCCTCGAGGTGCATCTACCGTTTGATTTTCCACTATCAATCAAGGAGCTTGCTCTGCGCCCTCTGTTGCCGAGACTACTCCTTCTTTGACCGCTGTTTGCTCGCATCTCCTTGTTGCGCCGTTGTATGGGTGTGTCTGCGAAAGGTAGCGCGATTTTCGTAGCTTCTTCGTTTTGTATCCCAGATTCATCAGCAGCTGGCTTGGCTGGCGCCGATTCGTCCTCGGGGAGTCCTTGCGCAGGCCCTTGTTCTGGCGCTGCTTGTGCTTCTGGTGCGGGCGCAGGTGTTGAGGAGTCCTTTTCCTTGACTCTGCGCTTCTTCACTTGAACCTGTGGTGGCTCCGCTGCCACAGACTCCCCACTGTTCCTCGCGCTTCTTCGCCGCTTCTCAGGCTTTGCTTCGCTATCTTTGGCCCCTGGACTTGTTGGTTCGATTGCTTTCTTCCGTGTCTTCTTGGGTGGTGCTGGTTTGGATTCCTCCTCGACTATCTCGGGAATGGGTTCAGGCGCCTTCGGTGTTGGCCCCGACTTTGGCTTCTTGGAGCGGGTCCGTGTGAACATGAATCCATCCGATTCCTCCTCATCGTAGTCTAGGATCGTGGTCAGCTACCATCCATACACCCTCCCTCTGACTTATAGCTTCTGCATGCCATATTGGACGACGTGACCCACCAATTTTTCGTTTTCCCCTGCCTTTCGCAGTACTCGCGCCCGTATCATTGCCATTGACCTTTGTCTGCTTCGTGGCCGCCCCGGTGCTCTGACTACTTTTCAATCGTTCACTGCCATGCCCGAATCCGTTGGGTAATGGCGCATCCTCCTTTTCCCTCAGTCTGTCACTCGTTCTCCTTCCAGCCTTGCGCGAATCGCTCATCATATGCGGATTGTGCAAAGGTTGTAGCGGCGAACGCGTCGCGTAGGTGGTCATTGATGCTGGTCGATTCTGAGGGTTGATTAAGCAGGCGCGTCCCGAACCTCGGATCACGATCAGATGGGTTGAAGATAGGAATACGTTCGAATTGATGTCGACAACATTGACGGCGTAGCACTATGGAAGAAAACGAGCGCAATATCTGATTCGGAGTCAAGTCGCAATCGCACAAGTGTGCTGGAGAGGGGAGTAATGGGACTCCTTGACCGTGTTTATTTCTTGGCGCCGGGACAACCTGTTGTGGTTTAGCTCCAAGCGATCATGAGTTTGCACAGGGTCATTAATCTACTATCATACTGGCCTTCATGCCTATGGCCAAAAAGCATCTTACGAGCTGGAGGAGAGATATTCTCTGGAATAACGAGGCCTGGATTGTCCGGCCATACCCCGCACGATACCACCTCCACCGGCAAACCGCCGACAAGGGGTTGGATATAGAATCAACATCTGCACAATACTACTACTAGAGGCAGACCACGTTCACAGGTGAGCTTTTATAGCGGGATCTTCGATCTACTACTATTATTCTCACACAGGCACCAGCGGGAGGACCCCGCGCCGATACCAAAACAGGCTCAGGACCTCTCGGACCTACGCACATGCCTGCAGGCCTCAACATTCTTGCCATATGGTATAGATGTCAATTCGTAGACAATATCTAACGATCGTCGACACCAGACGGAAGACCTCGAAAACCAGGCTTCTCGAGCCTTTCGTTGAATGTATATAATCAACAAGTACACCGAGTATTCTGCATTGGCATTTTAGACACACTTAGCTGCCAGATCCACTTGCGTCAAAAGATGTCAGAAACCCCCTGTTCGGAACTTATACAAATATCATTCTCTATTCAGTCAACCAAACAGACGAGGTGCGAATTTGAAGGGCAGACAAGCTGGGCTGCCACTCTATTTGCCTGACCGTTATCGTGATTAGATGATATTCAATGATCGAAGAAAACCGTGAAGGGATGACCAACAGCCTTGACGAATGACAATGCCGCTAGAATCGTGGCTTACGATCCCCACTGGAAAGCCGGGAAATACAGTCTCTCATATCTTACCCGTTCTCTTCGTCCGGCCCATGATCACGAAGACCAACGGAGACCAACGTCGCCCAGGAAACCGGGCATCGCGCTCTGAGATCCAATTGACGTGACACTCTCGTTGCGACGTGAGCGCTAATCTGTTTGTAGCTCGCCCGTTTGTATCATACCAAAACCCCGTACTCATTTCTTTGTAATCAAGACCGAGGTCTTTCTGAACAAGAGTACGGATTTCCTGAATGAGAGAAGGACCTCTAAGAACAAGAACAATTGTTTTTGTGTAAGAGCAGGGTCTTACTTGATCAAATTAGAGGCTTCTTGAATAAGGGTAGGGCCTTCCCTCAATCAGATTAGCACTCACTGTGTGCAATCCTTCGCAAATTTGGGAGCTCATCCGGCTGGTAGAGGACCATAAACTCGCGGAGATTGCTAAGTGGAATCATTTTTGACGTTCCAAGAAGTAAGCTCTACCAGATCTTTTGTGGTAGCCAATGCACTTGACGGGCCCTTCCGAGAAGAATTCTATAAAGTCTATTGATGGTTGACGCTTGTTCCATCTGGGCCGTCCTACTCTTCTACACTTTGGGGACGTTGACAGAAAGCACAAAAGGTCTTCGAAGGTCCAGGACACTAGCACGTCACCAAAAGATCAGGTTGGCACCGCAGATTGTTCGTGTTAGATTCACCCCTGAAGCTAGTCGGAATTTGTGGACGGGCCAGAGAAACAGCTCACCTACGACCCAATGATAAGAAATCGCATGATGAGTCTTCAGCCGGCGTGTCTCAACAACATTGCCCCAAGCGTATGGCTATCGACTCAAGATTGCAAGCTTAATATCAATATGTGGGATCCTCCAGGGACATCCTTCAGGAGGCCTGGTCGAGATTGGACTTGCGGACCGCTCGTGTTGAAAGCTGCTTTGGTTCAAGTCTCACGCTCACTGTTTTCATCATCGTTCCCTAATAATGCCATCCCATGAATTCCCTAATCTCCTTGGCATATTCTACGAGATCCCCAAGCGACTCTTTGATGTCAGAAGTGTGGATGTCGCTATGGGTAATCGAGGTATACAGAAGCATAAGTGTTGTATTGGTCGTTGAATCATGGTAGCTTCAACATCCTATATTCATTGTACATTTGGCTTTTGTGAACATACTAATGGGAAAACAAAGCCTGGGACAGTGAAGAACCAGGTGTCTAGCGGCAGCTCTTTCTTTCAATTGTGATGACTGTGTGTCTGTTTCTCTGTGTTTACGGGTAGAAGCGAGCATTGCCAGCTTGTCATTGGATAAAGTACACAACGGAACACCCTTATCTTTGTTCTGATGTGCATGTTCAAGACCGGTAGAACCATTTTCCGTGTTTCTGAAGTCTATATAAATCCCCGATTACACCCATCCATGCTTGCTATTGAAACTTGTATTCCTGAATGGGGACAAGAATTACATTGGACTCCGCAAATGACCTCCACCTGCCGAGAGAAATTGCTCCCACTGATTCAGCAGCATGTTTCTCCACAAGCGGAGAGGCAGAAGCTAGAGCACATTCAGCTAAGAGAGGAGATGGAGCAGCTTGGGGAACAGTCCACGAAGAATGCGCGAAACAACGAGCATGTTCAACAGCAAATGGAGCAAATGAAAAAGCAAGTAGAGCAAATAAAGCAGCAAAACAACAGAACCGAGCAAAAATTCGACGAAATCGAGCACAAGTTCGATAAACACAAGCAAGAGTTCGACAACCACGAGCAGAAGTTTGACAGTCACGAGCAAAGGTGCGACAACCTTGAGCAGCAACTACATGCTGTACTTGAGCCAGATCTAAACGCCAAAGCATGGTGCTTCTGATCTTTTAGTAGATCGTTACCACAACATAGAGCAGTTGTCAACTACAGTACAGAGCAATCAAGTCTCCGATGCCCAGGTTAAAGATCCCCTGATACAATCCTGTGGTCGACATTCATGTTTGCATTCAAGTATCACTATTTTCGTCTTCATCCGGTGCAAGCCGCCTTCTGCTCGATGCCACCCGAGCTTCAGCACGTCACAAGTTCCGCCTTCGCTGCTTCCTTTGACGTAATGGCATGATCGAGTCTCTTGAAAGCTGAAGCAACACAATTACAGCGTTAGCACGCGCTCAAGTTGCCAAAAGACGAAAAAACGGACAACCAACCGTGAGAGCGAGCTAGCTGGAAGAATTCGCTTCCGCAAGCGTCTTCCTCGTCAGCTCCTCCGCTTCCTTACTCTGCTCTCGCGGCACAAGCCAGAACAGAACCTGAACGCCCGAGTCCGCCAAGCTAACAATAACCCCATCAAGCAACTGAATAAAGTGGGCGTCCGCCAGAGCCCGCCCTCTCCCATTCTTGAACCCGTTCTCCTTCCACTTCACAATATACTCCGTCATGCTCTTCACCAGATACTCCGAATCCGTCTTGATCACCACCTGGCGCAGATCCCGCAGCTCCGAAACCGCAAGTAAAGCCATAAACCCCAGCGCCGTGAAGCACGCCCACAGATGCGCCTTCTGATCCGAAACCGGCTCAGGGGCCATCCGGCCCACGTTGTGTTTCGAGCCGTGGGCGAAGTACAGCCCACATGCGGATTTGGTCCCGCGAGAGGCGGTGTGGATGGCGACGATGATGCTGCCGGTGTGGCGCTCCTGCTTGCCGCACTGTTGGCATTTGTTTTCGGCCATGGGGCAGGGGACTAGGGTGTAGTCCCCGGGTCCGTCGTAGTTTGTGGAGCTGAGATCGAAGTCGGGTCCGTAGATCTCGGCGGGGATGAATTGTTGGGCGAGCGTGGAGGGTGCGGAGTGGATTTCGGTGTGGCGACCGCTGCATATGTGGGTGCTGGTATTCATGATATTCGAAGATGCTGAACCCATTTGGCTTCGAGTAAAGAGGGTTTGTGAGGATTCGTGCTGTGTGACAAGGACGCGGTATTGGAGGAAGAGGTATGGAGCAGGTTGGAGGTTACTTACCATGTGTTGCATGGTAGTCTCATTGTATGTTTTATAAAGTGCCCTTCAACACTTAAGACGATCGGTGTTGAATTATGCAGAATAAGTTTGTTGTTGGCGGTCAGTCAATTCATATTCATAATTCACCTTGTAACCCATTTTTCATCCAGTCAAGGACATAAATCCAAAGCAACTCGTTCACTTGGACGTCCTTAAAATACTGGAGACTATCAACTTCTGTTCCTTTCTCTCATAAAAACCAGTCTCTTTCTCTAATTCCACCCTTGTATTCTAGATACCCACAACACGCAGTACACACCCCTCCAAATCGCAACCTTCGCAGCTTTTCACATCGCCAACCCAACTCACCCGTTGAATCACAGAAGAAAGTTGCCGCGATCAGTTGGGGTGGTCACTACCTCCGACCTAACAGCGCTGCCGAAAAGGTGGAAGGATTGGAAAAAGAGTGGCAACACAGAGGATGAAGCGAGAAGGAGATGCGAAGGTCATGGTAGAGCTTTAAGGTGAGGTTGGTAATGACTAGTGACAGAGGGAAAGCAGTGACAGGCGAATAGACGGAATGGGGCAACAGGATGAGAAAAACCCGGCGAGAACGCATATGGGAAGTGCATTAACATACAATCTTAAAGTCGTTCAAAGTGATAAGCGTCACCAGAACGTGGTTGACCTGGCTTTTCACACTCACTTTCAAATTATAGTCGTCTCATCTTCCCAGCTATACTTACTTCGTTTTCGGCGGTGCGGGACTTCGGCTATTGCTATTGTTACATCTCTCTATGCCATGGGATTATTTCGAGGCAACTGCTGTCTGGTTGGTCGGTCTGACAAGGACATGCTCTTCCTCCTCCTCTTCACGGTTAGAACTTGCTGTGGGTAGGATGTGCTCTTCTTGCTCCTCACTTTCTTCCTCCTCTTGTACAAGATTTGCTCTGGGGGGCTTCCAGGATGATTTGGTTCGCTTGGGAAGCTCTTTCTCTTCTTCGACGATTCGATATGCTGTCCTAGCAGGCTTCTTCGCAGGCTTCCCCGGCTTATCGGCCTCAACCATTTCGGATTCTTCTTCTTCTTCGAAGCGAGATACTCGTCCAACATTCCCTTTTGGCCTACGGTGTTCTTCCTCGGACTCATCCTCGTCCATTGATCGCAGACTTTGACCCTTCTATTTAGGTTGCTGGCTTATGGCTCGAAGCGACTCCTGTCCCTCCTCTGCGCTCGCGCCACGATTTCTCTCAACCAAACGGTTCCGACCCTTTGACCTTGGCTGCTCTTCCTCTTCATAGTCGTATTCGGTTTTCCTCGGGTATCTCCCTTTAATTTTCCCGCTTGTCAATTCAGCGTCATCGTTTACTACCAGATACTTCCGCTTTTCGATCTGAAACTGCGCGCTTCTGCTCGATGACGGGCCTTCAAAATTGTCATTCCGCAAGCTCTTTTTCTTTGCAACATATGCGTCGGACTTGTTGTTGCGCATGCTCTTAATATAGCTCTTGAAGCTTGCAGATAGAGCTACGATACGTTCCAGATGCTTGCTCTTTATGATGATGGTGTCTTTTTCCGGCGCCTTTGCTTCGTATTCAGCAAGGGACACGGCAGTTTGTAGCGCTGCGTGGTGGGGTCAGTTATATGCTAGTGACTTGCGAATCCTTAGGGGAATCACCATTCCGAATCTCCCGGCCGTTCCATCTCAGACCAAGAACCTCTTTGTCTAAACACACGTAATCCCGTGCCTCTTTCGTCACCGCGACACGGTCAGACATCAGTGCGTCTATGTTGCCTCTCCAGATCTGTTGGCGGTCCTCGTCCTCTAGCTCTTTGTATTGGAGAGCGACATGGATGCGGGACCTGAAGGCTTCGTCGAAGGTACTGCAATATGTCAGCGAGCGGGCTCAGCCAAGACTGGGATGTGCTACTTGACACGGTCAGTCGTCAGGAAAAGTAGTCCTTTATAGTATTCTAGAGCCCGCAAGAATACTTTCAATCATTAGCCATGTGCTGCATGACCCCGGGTCTATGAGTGACCAACCTGATACAAGGCTATTGCGCTTGACCTCGCTAATGGCTCTACTTTCGAGATAGATATCGGCTTCGTCAAGGAGGACCACAGCGCCCCAGATCTCTCCAAGGTACATGTAACGGCCAAGACGGCTCTCTACCTCTCCAGCTGTGGTACCTAGATCTCCACACGTCAAGGAGAGCAAAGGTCTTTTAGTGAACTCTGCTATAACTTCGGCTGAAAGTGTTTTGCCTGTACCAGGGGGGCCGTGCAATAGGAAAATCTTGCCTTCGCCTTTGCCCTTAATGATGTCTGTGCTCTGGTTGCGACCTTCTTCTTGTGCTTTCATATAAGATGAAGAGACGGCCAACAAAGTATCCTTGACTTTGTCAGGAAGAACGAGACGCTCGAAAGCAGACTTCTGCTCCTCTACCTCGACGATATCCTCAACATAAAGAGACTCTGCGGAAGAATAGTCAATTAGGGGTTATCAACTCTCATGCAGAACACGGCAACACTTACGCCAAGTCCTGCTCCTCAATACGAAAGCGAAAATTCTGCAGCTGCAAAGGAAGAAGAATGTCTCGTCTTCTGGTGGCGAATCCTCCTCGGGATCTAATCCATTATATCCACCAAACTTGGTTCGACGCACACTGTCCGAACGGCCAGAACAGGAAGGACATTGACAGCCCGCTAAACAGGAACCTTGATCACCGTCGTAACTGTCGGTTTTGACGTCAAGGCACATATCATCGGTACTTCCCTGCAATGCTTCAAAGGTGTAGCGGTGAGAATAGGAAAGAGTATCTACGACTATGCGGCCTAAAACCTATTTTTCGAAAAGGTCAGTATAGTAATGGGAATTATCTCCGCTGACGCACCTTATCGAAAGGATAATTCGTAGATTTCCCAATGTACTCTCGATAGCAGGGACGCTCTTTAGCCAGACCCCAGAACTTTCTACCCCTCGCCACAAGTCGTTCTCGAAGAGTAGTAGCCTTGTGGGTCTCAGAGTTTCCTTGGACCTCATTGAAGAATTGGACAGGGTAATAACTCAAAGAAGTGATTCCTTTTTCACCGTCGTACGGCTCTATCCAGACGGATTTGGAACACCCTCCCACAAAGCTTCCATCAAAATCAATGTTCCAGATCCTGATTTCGTAGTCGTCAACTGCCTCTCCTATGATTCCACCATAGCCCAGGACTCGTTGTGTAATATAAGAATTCAACCCGTTTCGGGTATCTGAATAGCACGCTTCCCCAGGTTTGAGTAAAAGCCATAGATGTCTGAATGTGCACACTGGAATCGTACGTGCCCACCTGTCTCTTTCATCCTGAATGGCTTTTCCGTACCTGTTATCAAGGAATCTGAGCAATGTAGCAATGTGTTGGTTGCACTCTACACGGTACACCTCATCGTGGATCTGAGGATGGTTACTCATGTAGTCCTTGAGTTCTTCCCGGTAATGGTAAAGCATTTGATACGGCTCGCGGACGTCGAACTGGTCGCCGAGTAATGTATAGCCTGGGTAATATGAGACAATATCTCGCAGCACGTTGAGCAGCATTTTTGAATGGATAGTCAAGTATGTATGGCTCGTTTGACTCGTTGCAAGGTCTTCCGACAAAATTTTACCACCCGTTTCCTTGGTGCCCTCTTTCGTACTTTGTATTTTCCCTTCCCCCTTGTAGAAAGCCTTGCTCTCCCTCAATTTCTTTGATCGATCCTTGCTGGTTCTTAGCACGTAAACGGTGGTGACTGTAATGGGCGGGAGGGCATGAAGTCTTCGAGGATGACTCAACGATAGATACCACTCCTCGTCTCCCTCCATTTGGTGCGCAAGCTCGCCGTCAATATATTCATACTCTACACGATATCTGATGCCCGTATAATGCAGGTGGTCTGAGGTCTGCTCAATGATTTTTTCTGCTGGTTCCCTATCTTTGCTCTCGGATTCCACGACGGGAGAGCCGCTGAGCCTCGACGCAGCCCTCGACTCAACTGGAGCAGGCGCGGTATCGGAGACCACCTCATTGGGTGAAGATGAGGTGTCGGACATATCGGAGCTGTGGTGGGATGCCATGACCTATGTCAGGATGAGTCCTGTAACGATAAGCAGGTGCTACGTCTTCTGCTTTTCTGGGAGTATCGTGTGCGAAGGTTGGACGAGTGCTATGTGATACCTAGGCAGTGAGATCAAGTAAAGGTGGTGCTTGGCTTACAGCTCATTTGTCACCAATGAGCCACCGTCGTGTGGTGGACTTTGATGCTCAGACTCACGAAAGTGAGTGCAGTCGAAGATCGGTCTTTCATCTGAAGGCGATCCAGGGCTGGGCAGACTTGCTAGCTTCGGCTGCCCAAAGGTTAACGGACCTCGAATGGGGAATTCAAGGAGCATGGAAAGCTGCTTTATGCTCTGACCAGCCATTATCAATCTTCGGCGGAGACTCATGCAGCTATGCGTGATGAACAAGGTTCGTTCCCAATCATTCAAAGAGTTGGAGAAATTTCCCCAGAACGTTTCCCGGATCTGCAGACTGACACAGCTGCCTCAATGTGAAAGAGGGGTAACAATACGAGGCTCGTGGATGGGCCTGATTAAGCTTGGAAAAGATAGGGTGGCAAACTATGTTTCTCCTAATGTTGTCATCTCATCGACCACAAGCGTTCCCTGACTCCAGACACCTATGGCTCTCACAACCAAGAGCAGACTTGAAAAAGAAGAAGTGTACGAGGCGGAAACAGAAATGCTCCAGCAGTTCACCAATGATGCTGCTGCAGAGCATCTCCGGGAACCCATGGTGCACGCGCTCGGTTCTGGCCTACAGCTAAAGGCAGGCAAGGATCAACAGCAAACCGCGATAGAGACCAAGCGCCTAGATGAAAAGCCCTATGGCAGTGATAGTATGCCTGTGTATGTAAGATCTGCGAGCATCAACTGCCTTGTCATGCCTACAGATAGTTACATGGGAAGCTCCACCCAGTACTGTACTAGTCGGTTGAGGTTTAACTAAGGTTCTCATTGGCTCGCTTAGGAACCCAGCAAATGCTCATCCCCGAACTGTGAGCGACACCCTGGTCAAGGAGTGGCACCTCTTCAAGGAGGAACAGCAGCGGATCACTTGCAATACAGAACCGCAGAGGCTTCAAGAAGCTGCTTTCCAGAATCAAGGGTGGCGAAACGAGCCCGAAATGGCGTGTTGACTGCCAAGAAGGACGGCCACTGAGCATCCGGGGCGTCGTCAAATCCGTCGAAGATGCTGAGTCTCACTGGAGATCGAAACCCCGTATTGCACATGGCAAAGCACAAAGTGGATTCCATCGCTTTTGTCGAACCCTCGATACCCACTTGAATTTGCTGGAATGTTTGCCCAGCCAGAATCAATACTTGTCCATCTTCTGTGGCGTCACTACCACGTTGATCAAGGTATGTCTGCCTTTGACATGATGTTTTTCAAAGCATGGGATGGAGTCTATCTTCTTCATATCTGTCCTTGCTATGGTCTTAATCTAGACGATCTTGGTTGGAGACTCTCCTATATTCATCGCTCAAGCTGGTGGCTTCGATGCGCTATCAAGTCTGAGCCCTGGCTTTCAGCTCCACTATAGCTGACGATGGTGCTTGCGGAGTCGACGGCAGCTGCCGTGTTGTTGAACAGATTATTGAGCTTACTTATCTCAGGCCTCCGTGAACCACCAGAATGTTGCCGAGGGTTTGAGTGAAGCCCTGAAGGATATCAGCGACTCAGTAGCAGAGAGTGAGCAAGCTGTGCGATTGATGAATTACGATGACATGCATAACGCTATTTCATCTCTGTACGCCTACGTCTTTCAATTTCTTGCATCCGCCATGAAGTGGTATCAATCGAGTGCGCGGAAGAGGATTCTCGACAGCTTGACGGAGAACTTCTCTGACAGCCTGCAAGGCCAAGTATCGAAAATACATGATACATGTAACAAAATTCGCCGCAAAGGTCTGTCCAAGACACAGGTGGAAATTCGTCGAATAAGTATCTCCGGTCAGGAGACACTAGAAGAACAACGAAAGCAGGGTGTTTCGCTTGAGTCCATGCGACATAAATTGGACGCATTAGGAAAAAACCTCGATGTGAGTCTTCGAGGGACCACACAAGCATGGCTCCATGAGGAGGAAGAAGACCCCCCTAAGCACCGCTTCTTTGGTAAGTGAATTTCCGCAATACCGACAGGAATTCTTGTTCATAGCGTCGACGCGGACGTGACTGCCTGGACAGTCTTCCAGCATCGTGAGCACTGGAAGCCATAGGCCTAAAGCCTATTCCGCTTTCCAATAATGACACACAGCAAGGTTTAGTCGTTGCGGCCAGCATTTACCATGAACATCGAAGTCACATGCAAATAAAGTCATCTACCGATGTGGAGCTTGAATAATATCAGGTATCCTCTTCGTACGCTGTGCTTGTTGATCGTTCAAATCAAAATTGTCAGAAAGTTGTATGCTGATATTGCCGTAGGCTTCACGGCAGGGAGATCCGTCAAGCAAGGTAAGGAGACTTGGACTGGGACAGCCACTCCTAGACGCAAAGGCATGCCACCCACTCATTGCTTATAGACATCGCTGATTTATTCTAGCAATGACCGTCATTGTTACTACCACTCGAGGTCAATTACAGGAGTGGTCCGCCGTTCTCGAAGACTTCACCACCAATACCCTCGATTTCCTGAACCTCATTGAATTGTCTACCGCTGTTGTCGAGCATGAAATCGTCGAGGTCGTCCGCGACTGGTGCTTTGCACTAGCCTCTCGAGCGCTGTGGATCCAAGGTCGTTTCGAGGAGACCCATCCTTCCAACACATCAGCCATAGCCGCTAAAGTCATCAATGCGGTACGGCAAATGGCTATTCCCTTCCTTGCGTTCTTCTTCCATGTCGACGATGGAACTGGGGAAGACTTGGGAACAATGGTGGCTAGCCCATGCAAAAACCAGGAAGCCTCTATGGCAGTCGATTGCGTGTATTCATTGATACGACAGCTGATCAACCAGCTTCCACGCGACGTCGAGCTTCCAGGCAAGAATTGGAAGGCGCGGTTCGAGAGCCTGGATGGCTCTCTGGAGACCTTCGACGCTGCCTTGAAGATCTTGGAGCAGCTCCTACAGCAAGCGCCTGATACATTACTCATTATTATCGACGGAGTGGAACAGGTGGATGACTCGGAGGCTCAGCAGCCGGTTTCGGAACTCTTGCTCTTATTACAAGAGATGACATCGGAGACCAAAGAGGAAAGAGTGGTTAAGACTTTTTATACCACAGCTGGTCCATCAGATGTCTTAGAGGGCTTGGACGAGGACATTCTTCAATGTGTCGAGGCCGAGGAAGGTAGGCTGAAACACATGAAGGGCAGGCTACAATGCATAGATGACTTGGAGCTGGACAGTGATGCCAACCAGGCCAGCGCATCCGAAAGCGACACGAACGAAGAACTCAGCGAATGAGATCGCAGTGGGACTTAGACTCTTTGACACCATCATGGGCGTTTTCCCACGCTCATCGCCAGCGGCTTCCCATTTCCATTCCTTCAAATGACGAAATCCAACTACTCCAGATCCCCTTAACCTGCATCGACTCAAGTATAGTAAGAGAGCTTCTACAAAAAGGACACAGACTCACTCGCCTTTCCTCAAACCAGCTCAGCAGTCACTTCGGATGTCGTCCGTCCGTAAGCCATCTGTGCGGAGCGCTGGCTGGCGGGGGTTCGAAGCTCTCATCAAGACCTTACTCCTGCACTTGGTCCTTCCAAGGCATTTCTTTTTACCCAAAACCAAAATCTTCTCCTCAACATCAACGTGGAATTGCCATCTTCCCCCTGGAGCTCGCTTTTCAACCGCCTGCTCCTTACTCTCCAGCTTCAATTTCATCTCTCTTTCTGCGCTGCTTTCTTTCTTGCTCTCGTTTAACCGAAGCATTGTAAACCACCTCGCGTTCCTCAGTTACCTAGACGCAGCAACTAAGCAATCAAGCACCTCATTAGAACCACTGCTCAATGGCGCCCTCCAACTCTGAAATAACTTAGGGGG
>JAABUS010000697.1_pt1 | contig 71264 bp, 23 predicted proteins | sample 5560161 | NCBI WGS metagenome assembly JAABUS01 (sample SAMN10711885, study PRJNA513376) | rock metagenome | isolation source: Antarctica rocks | place: Antarctica: Victoria Land, Trio Nunatak nord | collected 2016-01-04
GGGGTTTATTTGCTTCTGGAGGGGACTGGGGAGGCGTCGAGGTTGATACTTTGGATTGAGGAAGGTAGGGGAGTTGTGGAAGTTAAGTGAGAGGGTGGCTGGTGAGGTTTTGGGGGACGGGGGACAGCTTCGGCTGGGCTGGAAAGACGTTATTAAGTTTAATTTCGTATTGTTCGGCGTCCTATGTTCAGTATATCAACATATATGAGGTCATCATCAAGATGTCTATGGTTAGACGTGCTTGCCATTTTTGGACAACTGGTTGGTACCACGTTTAGTAGAACAACAGCCAGAAAGCTCCGCATATCAGCTAATTTACAAAATTTGATCTCGTGCTACTGTCATGTACGGACTGAACAGATGTCCTTAAGTCTTCATCCAAAGAAGTAACAATGGTGTGAGATCCAGGACTATGGACGTACAAATGAGCTGATCACCATAATTCGCAAGTGGGCTCTTTCATCGGACAGCTGAACGCTTCCTTAAAATCTCGCGAGTTTGCCATGGTACCCTAATGATGATTAGATTTGATATAAGGGGCCGAGTACATCAGACTTACGAGGATTCGAGCCCAGCCCGGTGAATGAGGGTCTCTGTAGACAAGATTGACCGCTGTCTCAGGCCTCATCTTACCACACCACCAGTTCGAATAGGAGATGAAGAACATCTGCTCCTTGGAGAAATGCTGGAGGCCGGGGAGAAGCTGTTCAGGAGCCTTTTCGTCCCTCTCTTTCCACGCTGCGAATGCCGCGTTCACACCTCCCGCGTCAGCGATGTTCTCACCAAGAGTGAGTCTTCCGTTAATGTGCAATGGCTCGCCGGTAGGATTGGGCACAGTGAAGTCGTGGTACTGGTCGACGAAGCACTCAGCCTTGTCCTTGAAGGCTTCGACTGTCTTGTTATTCCACCAATCGGTGAAATTGCCGGTTTCGTCGTAATGTCTTCCCGTGGAGTCGAAAGCATGTGAGAGCTCGTGTCCACTGACTGAGCCAAACGCGCCGTAGCTGAGATACTGAGGTACACTTGGGTCATAGAAGACGGGATTTTGCATAATTCCCGCGGGAAAGACAATCTCGTTCCCAGCAGGATTGTAGTAGGCGTTAACCGTATCTGCCGTCATTCCCCATTCGTCACGGTTCGTAGGCTTCCCAAGTGCCGACCATTCCTGCTTGACGTCAAATTTGGCAATGGAAAGAGCGTTCTTAAAGAATGTGGTGCTCGAGATGTTCACGTCCTGGTAGTAATAATTCAAGGCGGAAGAATCACGAATATCTGGGCTCTTTGTTGGGTAGCCAATCTTCTGAATGATGTTGTGAACCTTCTCGATCCCAAGTTTCCTAACATCTTTGCTCATCCAGTCTGCGCCTTTGAGCTTCTTAATGAATTGGTCTTTGATGTCGTAGATGATTCGGTCACCAAATTGCTTCGCTTCCTCCGAGAATGCTTTTTCTACGAAGAACTTGCTTAGGATCCAGCCAAGCCCGTTATCAGCCACTTTGATGCAAGTCCTCCATCTCTCTTCGGAAGCATCAGAATCCTTGCCCTGTAATTCGTTGTTGAACCTCAACAGTGGCTTCAGTACGTCGTCCTCTATCTTATATGCAAAAGTCTGGACGGTCTTCCAAACGAAATAAGCCTGCAGAATCTCCACACTGGTGTCTTGAAGGACCGATGAGACTGTTTCCAAATAAGAGGGTGAGCCGATAATGAATTTTCCTGGGCTGTAATCAGAGGGTGCCAGAGTTGAGATCAAGTACTGGATCGAAATCTGGGGAAGCAGTGTCTCTGTCTCATCTAGAGTAAACGGGTTGTAATACTTGGTTACATCGTCAGCCTCTTCCGCATCCGGAGTAGCCTTGGCAAGCTTCGACTCAAGCACCACGATGCCTTCGACCAATTCAGCATCCGATGTCGAAATTTGATTCCGAATGGACTTCAGCAGCGTTGAGTGGGGATCGGCTTCGGCAAGTAAAGCTTCCAGTACTTGGATGATCATCTCTCCGTACCGTGCAACCAACAGTGGGTCTTTGTAATACTCCTTCGTTGGCAAGCCGGGTGAGCGAGGCGCTCCTACAAATTGAATGACAACATCAGGATCTTTATCATCAGCCTGGGAAAAATTAGCAGAGCGCCAATCTCGAAGTGGCTGTATTCGTCGCAACTTACCCCAACATCAAACCTCACTAATGCGCCGACACCGATGCTAATCAAGTAGGCCATTGTCTTTGAGAGCTCGTTTTCGCCCTTCGACAACAGGCCTTTTTGGTTTTGATTCGATAGCGTGGATGAATGTTCAGAATGTTCGCTCGGTCTCTTAGCTGGGAACATTTCTTCGATCTTCCGCAGGACATCTAGGAGAGGAGCTGAACCGAGTTCCTTCAGCTTCTCCTGGCCCATACAAGCCTCATAAGCATCATGCAACTTCTCAAAGATCTTCTGCTTCGCCACGGAATGGACTTCGAAGTCCTGACTTGACATAGGATAGGGCGATTCTAGCACGTGACGCAGGATCGTTTGAGAATTCTCCGCCATGATTGTACCCGTGAACGCACCCCCCTGATCCGCTCGAAGGTCGTGCTTCTCCGCCCATCCTTCGCAGACGAATTTGTCAAAATCAATACATGGGTCAATCTCATGATACCGCGGAGACATGTTTTCGAGGATCTCAGACGCTGCAAGAACGCATGAAGGACTGAGGCAGATATTCTCAGTTTCTGGCGGCTCCTCGAACTTCGTCATGACTGGAAAGCTTCAGCTTGACAGAAATGACAAGTATAGGTCAGACCCACCTGCGAAATAGACACATAGCGCAATGAGACCGCCTAGTAGCAGCAAGATGATAGCGACTACCATAAGATTATTCAGAAGCCAATTCCACGCACTGCTTAGCCAGCTGCGGACATTGTCTTGCTTCGAACCTCCCTCAAGATCCTCTGAATTTTCGGAGTCTGCATCTCCATTGGCAGCATCGTCAGCGAGCAAGGGAGCATCTTCGCCATGGCGTGAACTCATGACGCTGTGATACGAGGGAAACAGAAAATATTGCGCAAGTATCTACAGAATATAACAGTATCGGTGGTAGGTTGGGGATTCAGCAGGCCATCGAGCTTCGAACGCTTCTGAATTATTGTGACAAGAAACAAAGACACGTTGGAACAGTGTACTGGGAAGCCGATATGGAAACAAGGAAGGCAGGCGGCAATAACGAATCACGAGATCTTGGAACATGGAGTGAATAGGGCTGAAAGCATAATTTTATACAGACGCTAGCCTCATGCATAATTAACTTTTGGTGGGGAGCATACGAGCTCTTTCAATGCAAAAGGTCACAGCTGACTCATTGAAAATCTGTCGATGCTGGCACTTGAGCTCCAAAGTGCTAGACCAGGAGCAAACACCTGTATAGCTTTCCCGGACTACCAGTGTTTTCCACGCGGCCAATGAATGTGTTGTGCAAGTCATGACCGCAATCGTTCTAAGATGCCCGCCGAGCTTCTGATGAAAGAGAACATTGCCATACACAATGGATATAGGGGCAGATCATGCAGATGAGGAGAATGGGTTCGGGGAAAGAGTTTCCCGGCCACGACCTCTACCTCTCGATTTGCCAAAATCCCTCGACGATAGGCAGCCGATTCGGAATTATGGCGGAGAGACGGAGATGTACGATGCATGGCAAGGTGGGAGCTGAAAGTTCCCCGTGCTCAGGATCCACCAGAGCTGATTGAACTCTGCAGGGCAATCTCAATTCCTGACAAGTCCGATGCCTGCGCAGCCACTTGCTTTCAACCTCTCGCTGGACGACCATGACGATGATACTGCTACTCGATCGCTGGAGGACAACGATAGTAGACTTATGGAAATGCTAGCCGCGCAAGCTGCACACCGAGAGGACCGATCAGTCGTTGAGAACGAAGAGCTTATCGCTGGGGACAAGAAGTTGTCGGATGTGGAGAAAAAGGCTATTCTACAGAAGTCATTGCACAATGCTGCTAGCAATGGAGACGTGGAACAAGTCGGAAGACTATTGCATGGCCATGCACGCCAACATGTCGACATCAACGGTCCGGATGAAGAGGGAACAGCACCCATAATCTACGCCAGCTGCTTTGTGAGTTCGTAATGAGCATCTGACACAAGTGGACGTGGGCTGACTCGATCATTTCTGGCAGGGTCATCAGGATGTGGTATCATGTTTGCTAGAAGCTGGCGCCGAAGTTGATAGACAAGACAAGAATCAGTGGACGCCTCTGATGTGGGCTATGACAAACCGACATAAGGACATCGCGAAGTTGCTCCTAGACAGTGGCGCCTCGCCCGCATTGAAATCATCCTCTGGGCGAACGGCGTTTGACTTTGCCGCCCCTAACAGCGAAATATCAGACTTTCTACATAAGCATGGCTATATTGGGGATGTTGGTGTCGAAGACGACTTTTATGACAATGGCTTCTCTCAAGACAAGTTCGAACAAGAGATGGAGGAGAGCGAGATGAAGCGACGGATGATGATGGAAAGCTCCATGAACCTTGAAGTCGATCTCTCGAGTTTAGGTATGGACGAACGTCCAGAAGTAAGCTGCCAAAGACTTTGAATGCTGGCATGCCCACGCTAACAGTGAGAAAGACCCCCGAGGAGCTGGATGAACAACAGGAATTCTTGTGGGACAAATGCCTGAACGACCAAATGTTCGTATTCCAGGAAAATGAACTGAGCCGAATACTAGACATTATAATTACGGCGATGACTCCGCAAAGGTCGCCATCGCAGAAGCCAGTACCAGCCAATGTGTTGTTTCTAGCTGCACGATATGCCCACTATCATGGGAGTCCGGACCTTTTAGCCACGCTTCTGCTCTCAGCCTACGAGAAGATCAATACTAAAGTAGAGCGACATCAATGGGATATGACTGTTCTCGCGTTCTGGATCTCCAACTGTACGCTGCTCCTCCATTACCTCAAAAAAGATGCTGGCCTCGTGGGAGCGACTATCGAGTTCCAAGTTCATCTAGTAGAGCTCATTAACGAGATTTTTATACTCATCATCAGGGACGCCGAGAGGAGAATGGATAAGGTATTGAATGGTGCAATTCTGGATCATGAGACCATTCCGTTCGGTGATCTGGAATTTGCAGGCGAATGGAACATTTTCAAATCGAAAAATAAAGTGCAGCCGGAACCCGTCAGCTATAAACCTCCACCGCCTAACAGAAGAGCTCAATTGTCACCCCGCAACGTCACGTCGTTACTATCCTCAACTTTATTCGTCCTTGACCTCTACGACATCCACTCCGTCATTATCTCTCAAACACTTGGTCAGCTATTCTATTGGATAGGTGCTGAATTGTTCAATCATATCTTGTCAAACAAAATCTACTTGGCACGAACGAAAGCGATGCAGATTCGAATGAACATTTCCGTCTTAGAAGACTGGGCCAGAACGAACAATCGCTCACCGGAACATTATGAAAACGGATCACTGTCAACATCGGGTGAAAACACCGTGGAAGCGGCTCGCAAACACCTCACGCCCGTGATCCAACTCCTACAATGGCTGCAATGCTTCTCCAGTTTGGACTATTCCACGCCCTCCTTGGACTCGCTGGAGAATACGATCAAACAAATGACACTTCTCACCCCACCTCAATTGCTCCATTCGACCAGCCATTATCGATACGAGAAAGAGGAAAAACCATTACCCAAGGGCGCACGAAAACGGCTAATTGCCCTGCAAAGCGAGGCGCAGAAGCGATGGGAGCAGCTGCGCCGGGACCGCAACAGAGCCGAGAAGCGACAATCACAGCCACCGCCAGCATCACCACAATCACCACAAAACGGCGTACCATCACTTGACAAAGCTGGGGGTCATGCACTTTCAGCAATGGTTCCAGCTGATGAGTCGAACGGCCCGCTGGAGCCCGAGGAAGAAGAGCCGCCATCACAAAGACTCATGATGGATCCTGCACATATGCTGCAGTTCTCATTACCGACCACAGTAGATATGCGGCTGAGTTACGGCGCTGGCTATGGTGGTGTAAATAAGGAACGAGAAAGGAGGTACATACCTACAGTCCCGCCAGAATTTCTGGCAAAGCTGGACGTTAGTGGCAGTGGCAATGGAAGCTTTTTAGAGGAAAAGGACTGGAATACGCCAAGTGACGAGAGCTGATGAAAAAACGAAGTACGATATGACGTGGGATGCATTGCGTCGGAGTTGAATCAACGATATTTGGCTTGGTGAGGTGCATGTGAAATTGCATCGACCAATCGAGATAGCTGCTGGTGCCATAGCAGAGAAATGTCGAATACACGCTTTGGTCCTCATCCGATCCACGCTACACAGTCCATCCCCCCTCAAGAAGAGAACCCATAATTTCCCCGCCTAGGTCCAGAATCCCATTGTCCATCACCCTAAGGTTGGGAACCGTCCTACAGTCATGTCAAAGAACACACGCAAAACACAATGCGCTAATGGCAAAATTTACAGCATAAGCCAAAGTATTGTGGCTAGAGCAATAATCATGATTTCTATTCATCAGGGTGACATTCTCCCAACAGAATTCTAGGATGCGCGGAGCAAGATTGAGGAGTCTCCAACCCAGCCCTGTTGTTGATTGACGCTGAGCCCGAGTCTTCAGGACCCCCATCTGAGGAGGAAGTCGGGACTGAGGTATGAAGAAGTGGCGTTGAGAAGGGACTAGTATCAGTATACTAAGCTGAGCAAATAGGATCGACAGCTTCAGTGCTAGTACATATCACGATCAAGTGAAAACCAATGACGACCATTCATGGAAGCTTCAATGGAACGATCTGTTTAGTGTGCTCTGACACCACTATGAATATCACTCCTAGATTTTGAGTGCTAATAACCGGCCTGCCGCCTCCTAGAGCAGGCTTTGTATGGGCGGTTAGGGACCCTTAGATCAAGATGATTCTGATTCACTAATCTCTAGTATGTCGCATGCAAGTCTCTCACGTGCAATCAGAGTGTTTCTTTCCTGCTTTTCGCACTAGTTGGACAAGTCGTAAATATCTCCTCCGTTGCACCGCAATCCTGGTTTACTTCTGTTACCGTTGAGCTTTGGAAGCTCTTCTCACCCAGCTATGACTCGAACATATAAATCATTAAACTATTATGGATACCCTACATTAGTCCTCAAATTTACTTGTCAGATACGCAGCACCTAAAGCCGCACATCCACCAGCTCTTAGCACCCAGCTGGTCCCGTTCTGACTGCCCATGAGCTTGGCCAATCCAAAGATCCCACTACAAGCTAACGCCGCGATGATCTGCGGCGCTGAAATGGCAACGTTGTGTAAGCCCATGATTGCACCCGCCTGTATATCCCGAGATATTGGTGACGCTTCTTCGCTGCTGATGTCGCTGATGGTGTCACGAAGAGACCGCCGTGCCGCAAGTTCGTTGCCGATAATGGCAAACGGCGCCCAGAGAGTCAGCGCCCATGAGATACCGACGCTGGCAATGACGAACGTGGCGCCGGCTTGAGACGTCACGAAGAAAGTGGCAAGCATTGCCAGAAAGAAGAAAAAGTGACCGAAGGTCCAAAGCCGTGGAATCTGTGTTTTGGAAGAGCCTGTTGATGATGGAGAGGCTTTTTGAAAAGTCCGCATAAGCAATGGGAGGGTGACGTTGGCTATGAGGGCCACGATGGCGAACAGGAAACTGGCAAATGTCCCGAAGCGAATGGCCTCTTGAGATAGGCCATTCTTCTCCTCGGGCGTCGACGTGAGCTCGTTTCTAGTAGTGTAGATGTTGGCGTTGATGTTGGGGAAAGATGCCGCTGGAAGTTGTCGGGCGGTGACTCGTGAAGAATAGAATTCGCCTACATAGGTGGTCGAGTAGAACAGGAAAGGAAACCATCCCATCCACGCGCAGAACTGTATATGGCATACGTTACGAACTCTTGCAGGCATTGACCTGTATGTACCGATCAAGTCGCTGAGTACTGTTGCTACTCCGGTCCACTCAAGCTGGTCAGGTTGCCGGCTAGGGAAGTGTTGCTCAACAATTGAGCAGCTCAGTGTTGTTGTAATGACCAACGACAAAGAGGCTATTACGCACAAGCACTGGAATTGCGTCCAGTGTTCCAACCGGAACAAGGAAGGTAAAGCGGCGAAACCAAAAAGATAGCCCACAATGTTCCCAACTCCCGTCATGCCACCAGCCCAAGCGCTAGCCTGGGTCTGTTGATGCTTCGGACAATTCTCGACGATTAATGTTCGCAGTCCGGCTTGTAGGGGCTGAATAGATGTGTTCAAGGTGTAGATCAATAGAATGGCGATAGAAATGATTATGTGCTTAGTGGTACTGCTCGACTGGTCTACGCTTTGGCCGTTGCTGGACCTACCCGCAATGGCTTCGATCCAGGCCAGAGCGAGCAGGGATGCGACGACTCCAATTGTACCGCCAATTATGAACGGTCTTCGTCGTCCCAATCTAATATGACTGCGGTCGCTCAAGAGGCCAACCAATGGTTGTACCACCACACCACAGAGAGGGGCTGCTACCCAAATGAGGGCGGTCAAAGACTTTGATAAGCCTAAGGATACTAGGAAAGGCTTATCAAGATATCAGTGATCCTGTAGATCCATGTATTCGCTCACAGAATCGTGATCGCATTGGAGCTCAACATTGGCGTACTTACAGATCCATTAGACAAGATGACCGACCAAACGACTTGTAAGCTGCCTTTCGGTCAGCCTTTGTAGTGTTTATGTATTTTTTCTGGCTTTGGTGCCTACCCTCCGACACCGCAAGTCAACGTGAAAAGATAAAGTATTGATACGGAAGGTTCTTCAAGAGTGTCTTCGATAAACAAAGTATCATGGACACCTACGCCATGGTCGGCGTTGTCATTATCTGCGTCGCTGCCGAATAGATGATCGTCTTGGCGTAGCAGAATGGTGTTTTCGGATGGCGAGTTCATTATTCACTCATGAATGTTATGTAGAAGGCGAAACAGATGTAAAGAAATCCCAAGGTCAGTATTACCAGAGAAAGGTTGTTGGGAAGAACTAAGAATTAGATATGAAGTAGACAGGTATTAAATACGATACAAAAGAGCATTAATTGCTGCTACATTGTGATATTAAAAACATGGCGGTCATTGAATTGCGTACTCCTGACTAGCGGATAAACTCCTGCCAAGCCTCATGGCGCTCGGCCCGCTCTTCTCTAGGATTAGCGTTATGTAGGCATAATAATGTGTGATGTCGATCAATCGTCTCCAGAATCAACGCGCCAAGAGATATATTTGCATCCCGAGGCTTGAGATTCCTCGAAATCGAACACTCAGGTATAATCTACCATATTACGACTCTCAAAAACTAGAAAAAATTCGAACACATACTTGCAACTTGAACTCTTTCCATCTCCGTCAAGATGCAGGCTCCAGTGGTGGTGATGAGTACATGCCCAAGCTTTAATACTCTTTTAGGTTGGAGGCTGATCATTGTGTATAGATACCCAGGCGGGGGACAGGCAGACGGGTCGCAAAGCACAGCTTTCGAACATCACAGCAGCAAAGACGTAAGCCTCCCACCGAGGAACCGACGCAAGATGTACGCACACTGAACTATTGCAGTGTTGCAGACATAATACGATCATGCCTCGGCCCCAAAGCTATGCTCAAGATGCTGTTGGACCCCATGGGAGGGATTGTGCTCACAAATGACGGTCATGCCATATTAAGAGAGATCGAAGTGGCGCATCCGGCCGCAAAGAGCATGATAGAGCTGAGCCGAACCCAAGATGAAGAAGTTGGAGATGGCACAACGACCGTTATAATATTAGGTGCGCTGAGCTCTGGGCTATTTAGCATGTGTATACTGACTACGCGCAGCTGGAGAGATACTAGCACAGGCACTCCCTCAGCTTGAGCGCAACATACATCCCGTTGTCATAATCGCCGCCTTCAAACGAGCCCTCGCCGACGCTCTCGACATCATTGAAGAAATCTCATTACCAGTAAACGTCAAGGACGACAAAGCTATGTACCAACTCATATCCTCATCGATCGGCACAAAATTTGTCTCGCGCTGGTCAGAACTTATGTGCAATCTCGCGCTCAAGGCTGTGCGAATAGTTTCGCATGAAGCGGGGGGAGGTAAGAAGGAGATTGACATCAAACGCTACGCCAAAGTCGAAAAGATACCAGGAGGGGAGATAGAAGACAGCAAGGTCCTCGACGGCGTAATGCTAAACAAAGACATCACCCACCCCAAAATGCGCCGCATGATCAAAAACCCACGCGTCATCCTCCTCGACTGCCCCCTCGAATACAAGAAAGGCGAATCCCAAACCAACATCGAAATCAGCAAAGAAGACGACTGGAACCGCATCCTCCAGATCGAAGAAGAACAAGTAAAACACATGACCGACGCCATCCTCGCCCTCAAACCCGACCTTGTCATCACCGAAAAAGGAGTCTCAGACCTCGCCCAGCACTTCCTCGTCAAACACAACGTCACCGCCCTCCGCCGCGTCCGAAAAACAGACAACAACCGTATCGCGCGAGCCACCGGCGCTACAATCGCCAATCGCGTCGACGACCTCCACGAGTCAGACGTAGGCACACAATGCGGACTCTTCGAAATCGAAAAGATCGGCGACGAATACTTTACTTTCCTCACCCAATGCAGAATCCCCAAAGCATGCACGATCCTACTCCGCGGCCCCTCCAAAGACATCCTCAACGAAATCGAGCGAAATCTTCAAGACGCCATGTCCGTCGCCCGTAACGTGATGTTCCACCCACGCCTCTCACCCGGCGGTGGCGCGACCGAAATGGCAGTATCAGTGCGATTGGCGCAGATGGCGAAGGCGGTGGAAGGCGTGCAGCAGTGGCCGTATAAGGCTGTTGCGGAGGCTATGGAGGTTATTCCGAGGACGTTGATACAGAACAGCGGAAGTAGTCCGGTCAGGGTGTTGACGAAGTTGAGGGCGAAGCATGCGGAGGGTGGGAGCACATGGGGGATTGATGGGGATAAGGGGACGTTGGTGGATATGAGGGAGTATGGGGTTTGGGAGCCGGAGGCGGTGAAGTTGCAGAGTGTTAAGACTGCTATTGAGGTATGCTTTACTCCCTTCCAAGAGCAGTTGGGACTTGCTAAATCTTTTGCTTAGTCGGCATGCTTGTTGCTCAGAGTGGATGATATCTGCAGTGCGAAATCTGCAAAGCAGGCAGGAGGCGCCAGCATGGGAGGTGGAGGAGAAGAGTAGATAGACTACTTTGACGACCTTCATTGCATGAATGTACTAAAAGCGGATATCCAGCATAGATCACATCAGTCTGTTCATGAACCTGACCGTTCAGCTATGTCTATATGCAATGCCCATAGGTCGTCATCCACAGCGTCCACGCAAATGCTTCGCTCATGCCTTATGGCATTGCGTCAGTGGACTGCGCCTTCAAAGCTCCTGTCACGGGCTTCGGCTTTCTTTAGCTCTTTGGCTTCTTCTTCATCATCCTCGGCGTCGCTCTGATCTCCTAGCGCATCAGCCCTGACCCTATTCTGGAGCTGCCCATCTCCATCCAGCTCACCGTTCAGAGCCATTGCGAGACTACTCCTCATCGGGAGACTCTTCACATGCTCTTTAAATTCTGCGCCCGAATCTTCTGAGCCAGAGCGGTTCGGACTCGCAGCGCCAGAGCGAGAGCCGCCTCCGTCACGACCAGCTGTGAGTATTTCTAGTCGGTCAGGAGATAGTATGCGTTTCGGTGCGCCTGGTGTGCCCATCTTCACATTGGCACCGTCGGTGTCCGTCGCCCCGTCTGACTGTATATTGGGCATATCATCTCTAACCCTTGGATATTCACCATCCCACAGCAATGCAACAGGTCCATTTCCCGAAGCATCGCCTAAGCCCTGACTTATAGACCCATCATCCCCAAAGAGTTCCACAGTATTCTGCCGCCTAGCCATCTGTCTCCTCGTAAAATCATCCCCATTCTCCCCATCTGAACAACCATCCGAACAACCGCGCCACCTCTTCCTCATCGGAATCGGACTCTGCGGCTCACTAGCCCTACTACTCGCCCTCTCCCTCTTCAACTCGCTCCACGTTCTCAACTGATTCTGCAGCACATATTTGCCACTCCCCGGATCCAATTTCATAACGACGAATTCGCAATGATTCACATTTCGCAAATCCTCAAAATACTCCACGCTAAAATGATACCACTTCATCAAAAACACCCTCGTCATTAAGCCATGCGTAACAAGTACACACACGCTCGCGAAGTCTTCTTCTCCGAAACTCCGCCAGAGCGATTCGTTGAAGCCGGAAACACGATCGTAGGCATCGGCGGCGGATTCTCCGTTGGGGATCCGGTAGAAGAAGTGACCGTAGTCGGCACGCTCTTGCCACATGCGGCTCATTTCGGTGGAGCCGGGTTGGAAGTTTCCGAAATCTTGTTCGCGCAGGCGGGGTTCTTCGTAGACTCTTATAGTGTGACGGGGGAAAGGAGAAGGGGTGGGGGTGGAGGAGGTGAGGGCATTGAGTATTCCTTCGGTGGTTTCACGGGTTCGACGGTAGGGCGATGTGAAGAAGTGGAGTGTGTCGTTGGAGCGGAGAAGGGAGCGCAATTTTATACCTGCTTCTTCTGCCTTGGGAGAGAGGTCAGCGTCTTTGTTTGATTGGATGTGGATTCTAGGTACCTGCTTCCAGCCATCTGGAGTGAGCTTCACGCGATGGTCAGGTACCGTCTGGTGGATGTCTCGGTTCTCTGATTGGATTAGTTATGCCCAATGGTCCAACAGTGGATCAAACGTACTGTTGCCCTCTGATTGTGCATGGCGAACCAGTATTATCATCTGCGGCAACCGTCAGTAACGGCTCGCCTTCGTCGAAACACAGGAGATTTGCCCGTGGCTTGCCCATGATACATGGCTCTTCGGATATAACTAGCTACCTCCACCTTGGGTTTACCCAGGAGAATTCGCGATTCGAAGTGGGACTAAGCTCTACAACAAAGAAAGCTGTATGATCATCGGATTTTGTTTGGCCTTATCGATAGCGCATGTGGCTGCTAGAAGGGTTCACTGCCCAGTCGGCCAAACCGCCCAGTCGGCCAAGCTGAGTACCCGGAGATTTTGGTTTTCCTACTCCGGGGTCTAGCTCTAGGGGCCGCTTAGGTATAAGCAGTTAAATCACCATAACTTACGAACCATACTAGTATAAATGAAATTTTTGGTATAAAAGGTGTAGAAATCGGTAATGTCTATAACTTTGCCTGCGAAGATATGATATCAAAACCTACAGTGGTGGAGTTAGAGCAGGGTGGCCTACTGGGCGGTTTGGCCGACTGGGCAGTGCACCCTTCTATAGGGCAGTGACCAGGCCTTATTTGCTTTAGTCTGAACTTCTTCTCCGAACGACATCCCTTGCACTGCACCATTGAGTAGAGTATTTCATTCACTGTCGACCACCACAGAGGTCAAAAGCCTTGTTTTATGCTCTATGAGAGCTCACTAAAGACCGTATTTCATAAAACTCGCACGCTTTTGATGGAAATGTTGGATAAAGAAGACAATATTCATGGGTAGGAGCGGCTATCCAACTACACAAGTGCAGTCTTCCGTCGAAATCCATCCTAATCGGATTATTAGTTAATGGTATACTTACAGAATAACAGGAATTACCTACCCTTAATTGTACTTCTCGAAGTAGCATAACGGCTTGAGAAAAATCGTTCTCGAAAAAAATGACGCGTTTTCCCATCAACATCAATCCTGTTGGGACGGTAAGTTACTGCCATATCAACATGGAATGGGGGGTCGCTTACCCTTCAGTGTTGACCAGAGATGGGGAGTGACCCAATTTTTCGATACCCAGTCGCCCAGCAAGGGTCTTCAGTCCATGTCGAGCCTGTAAGGTGGTTAATTACTGGTATACCGACAAGTTGTAAGTGGTTACTTACCCTCAATCATACGCTTCGTAGCTGCCAAGAGCGGTTTCATCCTACTCTTCTTGAATGGGACTTCCTGTACGGCCTGCTGCGCGACCACTTCCACCCTCTTGGGAACCAGAACGACCAGCTGAGTGAGATTCAGTCTTCTCCTTCTTGTTAAATACACCCTTGACTTTGGAGCCAAGTGCCTTGGAGTATCTCTTTAGTGGGGAGCCCTTTGGTGCCTCCTTGCGCTCTTCTGGAAGAGCAGCAAATCCAACCTTCTTAGCCTCCTTTTTTCCTTCTCCTGAACGCATATCTGCAAAAGTCCCGCGCTGTACCTCTTTCTCCGCCTGTATAGCTCCCATGTTGCCCTTCTCTTGTACAGACATTGATGCAGTGTGCTCGAAGTCGATGTCATCGGGACGTGCTGGATTAGAACTGAGAGCCGTCGCCGGTCCTATCGGGCCGTATTGGACAGGTGCTTGACGAACCTTAGCGTATGGGTCTTCGTGAGGGTAGTAAGGATTGTAGGTTGGTGTGTTCTCAGCTGTGTCCGCTGCTGCCGCACGCTGGGATGAGCTTGGTCCTGGTCGAGGTTCCCTCATGTTTCGTGTTACTTCAATTTGAGGGGTATTCGGTGTAGCTGGCGCTTCGGTCTTGCTGGACTCTTCTTTGATGTGAGAAGGACTTGGTCCAGATGCGGATCCAGTGTTCGCGCTCACGCCGACCTTTTGGCCCTGACTTGCAGTGGTCATCGCGTCTTTGCTGGGCGCTACGCCCATGATCTTCGCTGCGGATTTGCTGGTCGTGGCCATGAAGTTAGGAGCGCCGATGGCGCTAGTTGTGAGTCTCGGTATAGGGTGTGTATCAGTATCCGGAACATTGTTTTGCCGTCCCAAGCGATCCCGGAAATTCTGCACAGATTTAGACTTAACTAAGCGACGCAGGGGCGAGAGAGGGGTCTCGGAACCCCCAGAAGACGGCATTTTTATGGGATGTTATCAGAGTATGTGAAATTGTGTGAATGTGTTTTTTTGTAACTGTGTAAGTGAGGACAGCGCGTAGGATTAAAGCTATTGATAAATCAACACCCCAATTGCTAATGCGACACAACAGAGCGCCATTCGAGCTATTATCTTGGTCAAGACCTTGATTAGTACGCACATCTGATACAAACAAAACCACAACACCATTGAACCAGCGCCATTAGGAATCGAACCCAATATGATATGTATTGAAACCTAGCAAACGCATCCAGCTCAAGTAGAGCAAATATTACCCTACCTAACTCTACTAGCCCTTGTCTTAACGGACTGCTGTTCAAATAGCGAGAAACATCGCCATCATCTGCTCCAGGTCTCTGGATTCTACGCATTTACTGGCTTCAAGCTCTTGGTACTTACGCACGTCCAGCTCATATCAGGATAAGAAATCACTGCAATATGTTAAACACCAGGTCCTGAAGCTAGTAACAGCGTTTCTTTGCTCAACTCAGACTCAACGACGATGGAAGGTCTCTTTGGGACACGCTTATCTTGAGGGCGCTCAAGCGTTTATGGGTACACGTATATACTAGGTTGAGTGGAGGAAATATAGATACAGAGGACAATGTCTAGTAAACCTCTAGAATCAACGTACGATTCAACAATTTTGTGACCTTTCCTAGCTTCGATGTAGGCTCCATTCGCTAGGTTCAATATCGAATTAACACGCAGACAAATATCTCCATACACCCCTCCCTTACTGCAAGGTCTTACTCAAGCGTCAAGATTCTGATAAAAATAGCCAACCCAGCATTTCTTCTGGTTCTAGACTACTTCTTTCTATACTTCCTTTTGTTGTTAGCGCTTCCTCTCGGTGTTTGTTGTATGTAAGGCAATTCTCTCGGTACTGCCTTTCGGTGCTTCCGCTTGTTGCCAAAGGTCTCTCTTTGTCATGTTTTGGAGGCTATCAATTCTCTACGGTATTAGAGCTGGGGTAAATGTAGTTAGGATTGAGATCTTGATCGAGGTTTACACAAGAGGAAGTATCAGTTCAAAAGTCTGGCATCTTCAGCTCTTTGAGTCATCTGTTCCAAAGTCGAGAAGAACAAGATCTTGTTGCTTACCTCATTCCTACGAAGTACTGGTCACGTCAGAAGATATAATCTTCAAGGGAGAGATCAATGGACCTGCTTTCCATAGAAAGCTGTTAGATGTGACAGATTTTCTCATGGTAAGCCAAATGACTGGAAATTAGCCAACAGAAAATGTTGGAGTAGTGGAATGAAATTTATGCAATTTTCTCCCAACCTTTGCTTGGCACGGTCTAAAATCCAAATCTTCTAAGGCTGTCTTCCACATAGCGATCGCTAACAAATAGAATGGTAGTCATGATGCTATGCCACGTTGTGTGAGATAGCTTCCCGTTGGAGGTTGCTTCCAATCCAACCCAGGTCTATCCGGGGAGATGGAACGGAGAGAAAGCGTCCCGCTACGAGGATTGGTGCCGTTTCTGGGGCCCACGGGCCTAAATTGCTTAAACCTAGCCTAAACCTGACATCCTTATCTCGACAAAATCCATCCAACCATCTGTTCACGATTTTTCCATATTTCGCACCCACACTGGGAGCGAAGGAAGCTGGCCGACACGGAATCTTTCTGTGGGATTCCGTTGCAAGATGACTGGACAATGAACCATTTCATCCCAGCAGTCTCCACCATCAGACCCGCTACTCTATCACTTCACTCGGTCGTTTTTATTTCCAAGGCAACGCTAGTATTTAGTATGCAATAGCTTCCTGCATGGCCCCAGGCTAGTTTTCTCCCGAGATTAGTACGTTTCGCCTATAGTAACAGCCGGAGATACGTTATTATAGAGTATACGCGTCGCCATAGAGGTTTGCGCGTCGCTATAGGGTAAATCCGCCGTGAAACTATAAGGGTATATTATCGCTATAGGGCGAGAGCTATATAATCGGTAAAAGTTAATATAGAAGTAAAGTAAAATTTATATTACTATCGCTATTTATCGCTATTATTTATATATAACTATCGCTTAATTCTAGGCCTAACGTCTTTATTATTTACTTTATTATCAATTTACCCTTATTATAGTCCCCGCTTTTTATTCTCTTATTAAGTTATATCGTCGTCGCCTTTAATATCCCGATACTCCTCGTCGTCGGCGTCTTTATATTAGGGTGGCTAGTCGGGATAACTTTTAATTAACGGAGGTTATATATAATTCTTTCCCTCCGCCTCCTCCCTCTTTATTAGGAGATCCTTATAAATATAGTCCTACTCTCGTATATAGACTTACTTTTATATATAGACCTACCCTTATATATAGTCCTCCTCTTTTATAACTACCGCTAAGGTTATTATTATTATAATTACCGTCGTTATAGTTTCCGCTACTAGCTCCGATATAGCTGCGTCGATATAGGCGATAACGATATTATTAAACTCGAAAGAGGCTATAGCGACGGTAACGTAGGTAGTAGCGACGTTAGTAAGAAAGGAGGGAGTAATAGAGGGAGGGGTAGAGCTAGCGACGGTAAGGTATATAAAAAGATATAAACGCGACGGTCGTAATATTTATTTACTCCTTACTTCTCTGATTCCTACTACTACAGAACAGTACTAGAGTGTAGAGATCAGCGGACGGGGTAGTTTGGCGATCTAGTACTAGCTACAGTAGCGTTGCCTTGGAAATAAAAGGCACCCTTCACTCACGGCGACCAATCGTAGCCCTTTTATTCTGGAACGAGGCCGAGGGCATGGTGTCTGAATTCAATGCTACGGGATAGAGCCGCCTCCAATCACTACAAGGATGGAATCGTTGCTTACTTTCCTCGAATACGGAAGGCATCAGCTGCGGACACCGTAAGATGGACGCGAGAAGAGCCAAAATGGAGAACTAATGGAGACTAATGGAGGCTGACAAGAGGTATCGATACGGCCGCAAATTAAAGAAAACAATATGCGGAGGCCGGGACTTTATATTCGACAGGTGGAGCGAAGCTCTTGAAGCGAGGGCTGAGACTCGGCATGCGGCGGCCCCCAGCAACGCTGAACGTGCGTTGGATATGGACCAGCCGCGACCCGGGGAATCTTGATCAAATAATCTTTCCGCTGTTCATAGCCTGCCAAAAGCCGTCATGCCATGCACGGGAATCACGAAAAGATTCAACGTAGGCCCTTTTTACCTTTCTATTGGCATGCCACTTGCAACTCTGTATGCACGTTGTCTTCCAAATCGAGACATGGCATCCTGCATGGAATAGCCTTTATTGACTCCCCACAGCTTCAGCTTGTGGCAGCTCCAATAGTATCGATGCTCGAGCAGCAATAATCCCGAGCTTGACGCCTGAACCGAAACCTCTATGGTCCGCCATGCTCACAGCTACCTATCGTCCCCCATCAACGTGGTCTGCAAAGGGAGTATGGTCTCACGTGGTCGATTATGACGGCTTGGTGGTCTGATACTAGGATCGATGCTACTATTAATCAAGAGTACATTGAAAGAGAGTTGGGCTCGAAAAAGCATGTTGATACGCTTCACCGGGTGCTGGCATTTGGGGATGGCTTGACAGACGATACCTACCTCGACTGGATCCTCGAAAGAAGCCCGCGAATCTTCCTTATCCTCAACCAAATCGGCGTTCCAGAAAAGGTCTTTGAAGTAATAGACAGATCTTTTGCCGATGATGACCTCCCGCTATCTCAGGATACCTTGTGGGAGCTTAACCTTTTTGGAGGCAAGTCGGAGACATTGGACAAGAAGTTCTACCGCGAACAATTCAACTTCCTCATACAAGAGCTCGAGCCCGGCGGACATGTGGACTACGGGACATGGGATGTCGTTCCAGTGGAATCAACGATAAAGCGGCCAGGCAGAGCCAGCACCAACAGTCAATCCTCCTCCGACAGAGTGCTCGTCCAAAACAATGTCTACACAAGGAAGAAAGTCGCGACCCCAGGCAATCATGGCATCGACGAAGTGCATTTCATTATGCATCTCAAGGCGCTCACAACTCTCCAGCACTTACACCTTGTCAAAGTGTGGGCAACCTACTCGCAAGATGAATTCAAATACATCCTACTCTCGCCATCTACCGAGACAACTCTGAAGGTCTTCCTTGAGGAACCACCCAAAGCCTTCAAATTGCTTGAGAAATACGAACGCCGCAACATCTTCTTGACCTGGACACACTGCCTCACATCTGCTGTAGCCTATCTCCACGACAAGGGCTTTACGCATCAGACGCTGCGTCCGTCTACAGTAACGGTCGATCACAAGAACACCGTCTTCATCAACGACCACAGCGCCCTCAAAGCTCTCGACGTCGATGAAACCAACAGCCCCTACAGCGGCGAGCTCTACGACCACGCCGCCCCCGAGAACTGGACCCGTCAACCTTGCCTCCACGAAACAGCTCCCTTAAAAACATACCTCCCAGGCGGCGGCCGCACATCTCGTCGCATCCCCAAGCCCCAGCTTATAGAACCAAAATTCACACTCCCGCTTCCCCAGACCCCAACCACACAACGCAGCCGTACAGCGTCCAAATCTGCCTCCTCCGGCTCCTCCACCAACGTTCGCCCCCGGAATGCCCTAATCACAACTTTCGCCCCTCCCCAGTGCGCCTCCTCTATATCCGCTTCTTCCACAACCACCCACCGAGCTTGCGCCTCCGATATCTTCTCTCTCACCACCGTGCTCCTCACGGTCCTCTCCATGATTCTGCAACACACACCCAAATCATTCGCTTCTCACCGCTGCCGCCTGAATCGCCAAGCTGGCCGCGGTAACGCCCCTCCTGACTCCTCTTTCCACAAGAACCTCACTCAAGTGACGAAATGGATAGACATGCTAGCAAAAGAAGCTGGACAACGAGAGAAAAAGGACATGAAATTTTGGGGCTCCGTCGTCGAGCTCTTGCAAGTCTGCCGCCTCGGTATAAGAAAGGATGGCAAACAGCGCATCTCCGCCAAGGACTTGGAGAAGAAAGTAGGAGGATGGGTCGAATGGGGCTTGGGCCGCCGGCGCAAATGCGACTGCATGACCACCGATGGCTCCGGCCACGGCGACATTATAGATGGCCAAGAGATCGAGGAGCCGACGTCGAAATACAGTCTCGCAAAGAAACAACAGCCCTCCGAACCCTTCACCATCAAAGACCGGCGCCCTCCAACCAGCAAGCAGGGCCATCCCAGCGAAAGATCTATGAGCGATCCCTTCGTCAGCGTGGGCGTAGGCAGTATGCGCCCCGCCAGCGTTTCCGCCTTCAAGGAAAGCACCGTCTGGGGCCTGGGCGAGCTCTCACAACTCCATGATGGTATGATGCCTCCCGCCAGCGTCGCGTCAGACAAAGACAGCACAGTCTGGGGCCTAGCAGAGGAACCACCTCCACCGGCTCCTCCACCCTCAAAACCTCCACCCCACCGCCCACAGAGTTCTGGGAATGAGAGTATAATCTGGGGTCTGCGAGATGTACGAGCTGGCAATGAACAGATTAGTGATAGAACAATCAGTGATGCAAGAGGGGGGAAGATGCACTTCCCAATACCCAAGGGGCATGATTCACGCCCGGAAAGCGTGACCACGAGTTGTATTGCTGTTGGTGTGCCAGATGGTGAGAGCGAGGATGAGAGCGAGGAGGAGAGCGAGGAGACGGAGGATGGGGGGAGGAGGGAGGATTGGCCGTTGCCGTTGGGGAGCTTGACGTTGGATCGGAGGAGGACGTGAGGTCAGGCTTTGAGGGTCCTCTTAATGATTGGGCGTATGGCTTGGGGCTGGAGTTTTGAGGATCTATCTTACGAACCGAGCTCTGGTGGGGGCTTTGGGATGACTTTTCTGGATAGAATTGTATAGAATAGGGTGGCTTTTTCGAATCAAGTTATGATGTGCTACCGCAGTTCTATACGAGTTGTGGGCTAGCAATTCTTTTCACGTGCAATGTTGGTAGGTGATTTACCTCAGAAGGCCATCCACGAACAAGTTGGAAAATCCTATTGATGTACAAAGATGCTCGTTTCTCTTCCTATACTATCAACACAAACATGAGTAACTAGCCTTTCTTCCCTCCAGTACTCATTCGACGAAGAGCATTGCTGAGAGACATTCGGCGAGGAAAATCCTGAGCTGGGTTCGGCGACTGGGGACGCTACGTGAAATTAGATATCGATGTGGTGGTGGCTTGTTCTGGGAATCTTACCGAGGAATCGGGCGTGTCTTTGCTTGGCCTGATAGTCTTCTTCTTCCATAGACCGAACCATTTCTTCGCCCGCTCTTCCTCCATTTGCTCCTTCTGCTGCGCTCGCCACTTTTTCGTATCCTTGAGATGCTTCTTCTTCATGGCGGTAAGACGCTCAACCTGGTAAGTAGCCAGTCAGTGATGCTTGTGTTCAGGTGCTTTGCCCCATGGTGATAGGGTGAAAGGGTTCTCACCTCATCAAGCCAGAGCTCTTGACCCTGAGACCAACGCTTCTGTGACGCCTCAAGCTGCTTCTGGTTGTACTGAAGTCTAGCTTCGAGATTCTCGTCCCACGGCGCTATATGATCCGGATACTCTGCAGTCGTGGCAGGCGATACTGGGCTGGTTTGGGGTGATAAAGTTGTAGGCGAAGACATGCTTGATGCATCGAAGGTGTGGTGAGGTTTGCGTGTTGTGATTTTGGTTGCACAGAGTTGAGGCGCTCGATGGATTAGAGTGTAAAGAGAAAATGCCACAGCACGAGCTGTCTATGGTCTGTTGTAGCTATGCTGGTGGATCGTTCTGTATTATGTGGTGGAAGAGGAAGGTGGTCGCGTGCCGTAAACCGGAGGTTCTCCCTAAGGTTGCAAATATTCGTGAAGAGGCCGGATACAAGCGAGATTGCCATGGAAATTTGAAATACTGGTCAACGCGTAGTGATGACGAGAGAGGTACCATAAAACAAAGAACAAAGCCATCAAAACGGCACGCAAAAGACAATGATACACCCCATGCAGACACAAAGCGATCACAAACAAGACCAGCCAATATCATGCAAAGAATGAGAAGGTATGCTCGGTTGGGACCCTCAATTATATTCCGATTTTGTGCATCTTGTCTTTGTATGGAGTATTCAAGAAGTCATCCGTGGGGGCCCGTGGGGAGCATGAAGACTTGCATCTAATCCATGCGTATAGTTTGTCACAGCTCTAGCTTGACGCGAGATCCCCACGTCTGGCACCTTCTCTACTTTTAAAACCTCCAATTGGTTGGTGCGGACAAGATGGCTTACTGCATCATGAAGATCTAGGAGCTCGAAGATCGAACCGTTTCGACAGAGCCTGGGCCTTGGTATCAATTTCAGGATGTCCCATATTTGCTGCATCAGCAAGAAGACTGGTCCAGCAACCAAGCACAATTGTGTGCATTCGACTGCTTTCTTCGCTGACGAAGACCATTCTTCGGCCGTCCGCTTTGTATGCACCGAGCCTGGTAGGGCTTGCAGGAGCCCCCACACGAGGCGTCACAACATGGGAGCTATCTCTAATCTGGGGAGCGCCATTCCCGCTTTGACCCATGTTCTCGAATTCTATACACTGCCGAACCATACATCGGACGCCGTTCTCCAAATTCGAAGTCCTAGATTCGAGGTCCTTCCAGAAGGTTGGGCCCCAGAAGGGATCTTCGTCGAGAGCTGATCCTAGGCAAGAGGACCAGAAGTCGAGTATGGGCAAGGTGACTGGAGCGTGACTTGCTCCCCGAAGTGATTGGGCGAGATGGCAAGCTATAAGGACGATTCTCATGCTAGGTTCAGCCTCGAGAACGTGGGCAACCACACATGCTAGACGACTTTAGCGATATGTAGCTGTTGGAACTAGCATTATGAGGTACCTGGGCAACCGTGCGTCATGCAGCATTCCTCCTCTTCGGCAATGAAGCACTGCAGCCAAGCGAATGCCCCTCGTGCTTCCCCTCGAAAGACCAACTCCAAGTCAAATATGTGTCGGTCACCCAACACTGACGTGGCTAGTTGAGTAGCATAGCGGTGGATCTCGAGTAGGGGGAGGATCAAAGCGTAGGTGATATCTCGTTGCAGAAGCCATGCTTCTTCGTGTTCGGCTGTGAGTGGCTGGAGGTCCCTACAGAAGCTAAGGCGCGTCAGCATGCAGCTACGGGCGGGACGGTTACGGAGGCCTTGGAAGAGAATATTTACCCGTCATCATGTGGGTTCTTGAGAAAAGCGCGGATGACTTGGAAAGCGCGACATGATCGAAGTAGTTCAGAGTCCTGTTCAGGCACTGAAAAAGGTGGTGTCCTGAAAATCTCCTCAGCGTGGGATAAGGGAAATGAGAAGGCTCGATTGGGCGCCATTGTGACATGGCAGACATCGGGGTAGAGGCATATTCCCCTTCTTATGAAGGAAAAGGAACCCTGCCCTCATGTCCATTGGGAGGGTCATCGAAGCCATGTCCTGAACAGGAGATGACCCCCACTCACGAGTGTCCTGCATGGGCAATCTCGCCTTCTCCGTTATTGCCTTGCCAAGTGTGATAGCTGCATGACCTATTCTGATTTGAGCATCTTGCGCTCCGCAATCGGCATTGTTAGTCGATCCGCGGCTGAGGGTACGTGGTGAAAGCAGCTAAGCTTTGGCTACCTCCTACTCATCTATCAATCAACCGCTCTCAAATATCTCCTGCTTGCATTCAGCAACCAATAAAACTTGCATGCATGAAGTGAGCTTTCCAGTCTGATCATATTGCCAGATCTGGATGGGGGTACAATGATTGATGTATCTAGGACCAGAGCCTCCCTACAAGCTGGCTGACTGGCTAGCCGTTAGACGACGAGGTCGGCCATCACGAGCAGACTTCCGCAAGCTTAGATCACAGGATCTTTTAGAGATGTTTTTGTGTCATGTTTACATCACAGTGACAACGAAAGAACGTTTTGTGAGGATGTGGCCTGTACCGAGTATTAGGGCTACTGAAGTTTATCCGGTCACTAAGATAAGGTCCGGTCCAAACTAAGGCTCACTAATACGGACCGGACCGCTATGCCTTCTAAGGACAACTAATTTTGTGGATCCAACATCCAGTATCCAGGGAGCCGGACCGGTTTCCTAATAGCCCAGCAAATCGTAGACTCCAAATGTTGCTGCAACACGCTCTCTGAACGATGCACAAAGCGCCCGTCTATGGATGCTTTTCAGTCTGGTGCCCATTTCTTGATCTGCTGTTATGTTGTTCGTTTACAGCGTCTGCCAAAAGGCCTTAGATACATGCCGCAACCAAGCTAGCTGCTTGAAGAATTCAATTCCCTTGTACGGGCATAAGCTCTGCATTTTCCTGGCTACGAGGTAAATCGTAGTTTTTTGAGATCACAGAATTAGCCAATATAGGAAGGCACAATTAACGAGCCACCATTGCTAATGTAGGTACTGGGGCCTTCAATGGAAGCGACTTCCCTAAGTGGACTGTGGTCTGGCCATTGCGCTGACCTACTAGGATCCAAACTTTTGATGAAGAGCCAAAATTGGAAGCCGCCCTCCACACTTATTCATCCCCCACCAAGAATAAGCTGCCTCCTGTACAGAGTCATACCTGACACAATGAACCCTCTCGCCCAAGTCGTCCTTACCTGTGGAGCAATGCTCCCGTTCAATGGAGGACTATCGGCGGTTTGTTTTGCATACAAAAGCCTCCTCCAGAAGAACACAGCCCGTCAGCCTCTACTACATTCGCCCCCGTAGCCATCCTTCCTCGTAATCATGTCCTTTGCATCCACCTTGGCCTACATCTGCAGCCTAGGGTACCAGTTCTACCATCTCCCAAATCCGGAGGACGCCCGCACGATGAATGTTGGGGCCTGCAAATGCTGCAGGGGTATCGGAACCTGGTACGGTTGGCGCATTGATATCATCGCCCATGCCCTTGCTTGGGCTCTTGCAATCATCCGGTCAAGCATGTGGCGTGCTCGGAGCGTCTTTCACAGCTCGTCAGAAAACTCGCATCGTCGAGGCACTCTGGCATCTTCTCACGTCCTTTTAGAAATCTGTGTCTTGCTTCTTACCCCGCTTACCTTCCCAACAGTGGTGTGGACCGGATTGTTGGGAGCAATACTTGGATCGAGTCAACATGACACTGTCAATCTTAGCAGTGGTGACATTCGTGTTCACCGTGGCTCTCTGGATTGATGGCTGCCTCAGATTGAGGATGTATTACAGGGCTGATCCGGGCGCTGCGATGGCTACGCTACGGACACAAGAAAAGGAAGCATGCTTGAAGCAGAAGCTTCACTCGAAGGATAGCCAAGTTTAGCCGTACAGGGACAGCTGTTCAAGCCATGGGTGGAAGAGAGGTTTCAGCACTTATTGGCAGCTTCAACAAGTCAGCCTTTTTCTTTTCGTACGCCGTATTCAATGATGGGGAAGTATAGATTGAGTAGTTGCACGCCACAAAGCTTGCAGACCCGGATTCCATGAGAAATGGCCTTTGCTCATACATACATATATATATTATACACCCCGAACTTAGGATTAGTGATTACCGCTTTCGTTCGGGAAAGGGAGCAGGTCGCTTTGGAGGGAGTAACGAGGGATCACGGGGGAGCATTGGAGAGCAGGGGGGAGCATAAGGGGAGCACGAGGGAGCACCGAGTGAGCACCGAGGGAGCGAAGAATTCCTTAAGAGCCAAAATTGGCGGCGAAGCCCGGCTTTACGAGCTGACTGTTGCTGCCTCATCCTAAATGATTTGGAGCTTCTTTCGAACGTTGCATGATCACTCCTTTTGGTGAGCATGGTGGGTCGGTATCTGCTCTCTTGCTGCTTTTTTCTCCCTAAATAATGATCACCCTCTCTTCCGGCTCTTCTTATACCGCCCTAGAGCCCGCGTTCCTCGCTTGCTGATTATCTTTTTGAAACAAAACATTTTCTGTTCAATATTATTGGGCGTGTCATTATTCCTTTATGGCTTTCTTACCCCCGGAGAGTTTCTATATTACAGCTATTGTATAGATAATATACCGTATAAGTAACGGATAAACGGCCAGTCAATGATAATACTACTGCTACTACCCATATGGCGTAATCACGTGATGAGCGCTTACGTGCATGGCGCCAAGTTAGTCTGCTGGCGTTTGGGATAGAAGTTATCTACTTTGACCTTGTGCATCTTGCCTCATTGTCTCTTCGCCTTATTGCCTCTACTGCGCACTATTGCCTTAATTAGCCTCACTGCCTCAAGCATATCATTTTTACTATGATAAATTCTCAATCTCAGGGTCACAAATGACATACATCATCAAATCAATTTTAGGATAGCAAACGAAAAGACCCATCTAACACCAGACTATTCGCATCATAGTTTAAATCACGATGTGCAGCCTGAGATCGCGTCATTGTACATTCTCGGGTGGCTTGGCATCTTCGAGGATAGCGGCCAGTGATCTAGAAGCTTGCTTTTCACATGATGATCGAATTTGCCAAACGACTTTGCGAAGCTCGATAAGTTCCAACGTTTTACGGAAGGTATGTCCTCATCCAGAGGTACAAATATTGCCTCCGGTTGGCCGAGTTCTTGGCATCGTAGACATATTGGCCGACGCTCGAGATACAATGGGCGAACAAACCCAAGGGTCCACTGAGGTTCGCTATCAATGAATATGGAGCTTTTTCCGGACAGTATCGTATGCTTCCTGCAGTGGATACACCATGAGTTGACAGTCAAAGGGAGCGTTGACTTCGGGTTGCTTGCAGCTTTCTGTAAACATTCATGCCAGTCAGGTGTATTCCTCTTTGGAGACCATGTCATTTTTTTGACATCATTTTGTACCTATGGTATATTGGTGTCGAGAGGCACAAAGAAAGACAGTTTGCCTTGGCATTGTACTGATCTACAAGTCAGATGACGAGCGATGTAGTAACCAGGCCGATTGACAGCCCATTTCGTCGAAGGGTCTTCGCGAATAGACCCGCCACACATTTGCAGCAAGTCGCCAAACTTTGACCAAAACCGCTATGCCATAGGTCCTGTCGGCCAGATAGCCCAGACATTGAATGGCTGTCTCCGGAGTCCAAGAATTGCTTTTGCTTCAAGATTGTTTGCTGAATTAAACATTTCATGGACATTTCTTCCGTCGCGATTTGCTGGTGCTCGTCAGACATATATCGTCTCAATGCTGCCATAATATCAGTTAGCGATGAAGGAGCCATGTCGCGGAAGACAATGTATTTTTGGCCTCTAAACCAGCGCGATATTGGCTCCGGGAAATCGGCGATATCTTTCCATTCGTGATCTTCTTCGTATTCTGGCCAGGAACCTAGCACCTCTGCTGTAAGCGACCGTAAGCTTTCATTGCTATGTGAAAGCTCGTTGAAGAGCTTATACGATATTGTATCCAGGGGATTAGAGACATCAATTAATTGCAATTCTTGAAGTTCGCTATCGTATTTCTCGGCTGAATCGAGCGATATTTGTGCATTCGACATGGCTCTTCTAAAATTGTCGGGCATAGGTTGTCTCCAAGGTTTGTTTGCAAAGTATTGGTCTTAGTATTCAAGATCTGTAGCTGCCATACGGGTGGCTATCAATGTGATAACGTCTTGTCTTTTCGATAACTCGCTTCCGACAGGCTCGTAAAAGAGTCGCTGAGGGTGAGCCGCAAAGTCAAGAATCCTTCTCATCCGGAATCTTTCATCGGTATTTTGATAATTCTTTCCGTGGTCTAGAGCGATGAAATGGCCTCCGAGCGTGTCCCACAAAGGTAATAACGTGAAGTCGTAGTTGGAGTTGCTCATAAAGCGATCTTGTAGTTTCTCTCCATACATCATGACGACCTTGGCCTGACTCGACTCGTATTTCTGCCTGGCGAACGTCTCGTGGCACTTTACGACTGGTGGTGAATATTCCGCAAGCCCTCTCGATCGCTCAGATCTACAATACATATAATCGAATATCAATGTATGGCCTCTCTTGAACGTATTTCTCATCACCATTGCTATGCATCCGTTGGTAATATCAGCGGTTTCGCTATTGGCTAGATGAGAAGTCGTGTGCGATGGTTCGTGGAGATAATGGGCGAGTTTTGGGCATAATGACCCCGAGGGCCTCAAGAGAAGGCTTTTATCGACGATTTTTCCAAGCTTAGCCCAAGTCTGGCTTTCCAGATCTTTGAATTCATCAAAAACCCTATGATGGTCAAATTCGTGGTTGCCAATCCCTGTTCCCCAATAAGCAATTTTATTAGAGATTTTCGAATGGCCAACGGACTTGTTATGTCTCGTGTTTCAAGCTCTGCTAGCAGCGGAAGTAAACAATATACTAGCTCTCGGTGTTCTTTCTCGAGGCCGCATGCGGCAGGATCAGGAAGTGATAGTTCCCCCAGAAACAAAAATTTCAAGTTGCTTTCAGCCATTCTAGTTCAGGAAGCTTGATCCAAGCAAGGACTACCAGACCTCTTCACCGTGATTGGGGCGGAAGGAGCGCGAGCGGATTCCGAGGGCCCCATACGTAAATTTTAGCAGCATTCGCAGCGCAAACTCACCATCGGCCGAGGGACACATTGCCTTCCCCCATGGACCCACAGCACCAGCCGATGTCGAAGGGAGCTGGCTCAGGGCTCTGCGCTTACCTCGTGCGGTGCAGTAGGCACACCTGACGTAGTCCGAGGACACGGTACAAATTTTTTCTTGTGCAACACACACGGAGCAGCCGGAGCCTTGGGGGTAGGTCGTCACGATCGGAGACGCAAGGATCTGCTTAGCACGATGGTGACGGTCGTTGGCTGCACCGCTTGCCCACTCGGGTATTTGCCAACACATTGTTAGGGTCGGAGAGGTTCTTCTAGAGCTCGAAATCAGCCTGCATTCGCCAGCAGGGGCTTATGAAAGCTCCGAATGTATTGAGAGGTTAGCTACCTCGTTGTTGACCGACTGAAAACTGGCCGTGTTGATAATGTTTAGTGAATAAATCAGAGCGCGGTTGAATGATAATTCCCTCATCTTACTAGTGTTGGGCGATGTTGTTCATTTACTGAAAAGTGTGTTAAGTAAGTTTGATGAGGAATTTCCTCTTCGATTATGGATGGGGTAGGTGACTTGGCCTACTTGTTGAGAATCCATCCTGCACGTGCCTGGTAGGGCTTGGTAGGGATTGCCAAAGCGCCAATATGGCTTCATGGAAGTAATCTATGGAAGCATTTGGAGCCATTGTTTGAGCCAGCAGGCATCGTCATAAAGGAAGAAGGCCGGCTGCAAGACCGACTTGAAAGTCCATATGAAAGGCCTAGTCAGGCATGGTCTGCAAGGCCTTGGACCAGACCCACGCGATCAAGCATACCTAGTGAATATGGCCTCTATAGGCCTGCTTTTCGGCCTGATTCAAGCTCTCAATATTGGGCCACAGCTAGCCTACCTTAGGCAATCCGTATTGTGCCATTCCAAATTCATCTTAGTGTCTTAGCCTGGGGTCTACTGTGAGGTTGGCTTAGTAATATGAAGAAAGGCAGGGTTAGATGGTCCTGAGGTCCTAATATAGCCGAGTCGCTAGCGGCTTGGCACCACAGAGCCGTCATTACGCAACCCAGGCTCTGTAGATAAGATCGGTAGCTTTTTTTACTCTTTCTAGCCGAATTAACTTATTAAGCCCTATTACTAAAAATATCTCTCTCTTTATACAAAGAAAAGTATCGTTTATCGGGTTTTAATATATATTATATTAAATTCGATTTTTATTAATATTAGTATAATAATATTATAGAGATAGTCTCTTTATTTATAAAAATATTTTTTAAATTATTATATAGATATTCCTCTATATTAAACTCGTAATAGTAGTTATTATAATTATTAATATATATACCGATAGTGAAAATTACTATCTCGTTATTATTTCTCTTTTTTAATATAAATACTTCCTCGAATTAATTTATTTTATCGTAATAATAACTAGAGTAATAATATTACTAGGCCCTCGAGGTCGTAGATCTAGTATATTAATATCGAAAATAAATTTTAATATATTAATTTAATAATTAAACTAACTTAATAATATTAAAATAATTTTTCTTTTATAAAAGGATATTAGATTTAAATAATTCGAAGTATTTCTATTTAGATATTTAATTAGAATTTAATACGTTTTTTCGGCTAGGATAAAAGTAAAATAACAAATATCTTATTTATATTTACTCTTATCACGGGGTAAACTTTAGTAAGAGTATTATTATAAATATTAATTAAAATAGCGGGCTGAGCCCTACCGCTAGCCTTATCGAGACTAGAGTAATATTAAGATTCTAATATATTAAGGCCAAATCCTCTATAGAATAATTAATATCTTTTATATTATATATTATTATATTAACCCCGTGTTAAATAGTAGTAATAGTAATATTAATATAGAACTATACCTTTTCTATATTAGTAAGAAAGATTATATTAGTTATAAATAGTAAAATAACCTCTAAAACGACTAATATACTCTCTATTAACTACTATATTTAAAATAACTTACTTTATATCGATAGCGAGCCTTACCTATATTATATTTATTTAGTATTTCTATACTATACTCTACTACTTTAAATAAATACTTCTAAGCTCTTTATTAAATTATTAAAATAAATTATTTAATACTCTTTTTATTTAGGGTATTTATAGTAAATATTAAACTAAATATTTAGAACGTCCCTTTATTTATTTCTTTTTTATTAATATAGTTATTTATTTTAATAAGTTATTTATTAGGTAAATATATTATTAATTATATCTCTTATACTTTCGCTATAGAAAAAGAATACTAGAATACTAGTTTTTTAATACTACTCTTATTATTTACCTAGTATTATTACTTTTAGTATTTATTATTAATTATTACTTTAGTTATTACTTTAGAAGAAACTTAATTAAACTCTACTTACTATAGTTAGTTTTACTTTCTATTTATAAAAATTCTTATTATTAAATAAATATATTCTAAAATAAGTAAAACTTATTTTTAATATTAAATAAATAATTATTTAGATAATTATATAGTTTTTTAATCCTCCTATTAAAGTACCTCTTTAATATTCGTTAAGAAGGGGCCGGAAAGCGAAATAATCTAATAATAACTTCTCGGAGTATACTATATTTAAATAGCCTATTATATAGTTACCCTAGGTTATTAATAAAATAATTATAATACCGTTTATCGGTACCTTCCAAAGGGATATTAAAGAGTTACGTTAATATTTATAAAAGAAATAATCTTTAGAGGACGAATTTAAAGATAAAGAAACTATAACTCCTCCCGAGCCTAAATAACCTATTATAAATTCCGAATAAATAATATAATTTATAGAATCGCTAGAAATTTAGGCCTTTATTATTAGGTTAATAACTAGGATAAAAGAAAACCTAATAGAACTTTAAGATTTATTAAGAATAAATAGTTTAATTAATTAAAATAGTATTAATATTAAAGTAAATACCTAAAATAAATTAAAGCTCGAAGAGATTAAATTCTTCGACCTTAAAAGTAATAAAAAGGATTATTTATTTATTTTAAAAAGATATACTATATATAAAAACGTTTTCGACTTTAAGAATCGCGTTAATAATATAATTAAATAATACGGCGAAGAGAAGGTATAAAAGTTTTTATTTTTATATCTTAAAGGAGTAGCCCTTAAATAGTTCTCGAATAAACTAAATATTAATATTAAGATATTAATATATACCTTCGCTAGCCCTAAATAAATAAATCGTTTTATTAAATAATTTAAAATAAAAATATTAGAAGCTATATATAAACTTTATTTTAATAAATATAAATTTATTTAAATACGTACTAGTAAGATACCTAGATAGTATATAAATAGAATATTTAGTTTAACTAAGGCCGCCGATATTCCTAGTATATATTAATAAATATTTATAATCTACGACTATATTAACTCTAATTTTAAGTCTTTTATTAACCCGCCTAAACCTAGCGTCCTATTAGATAAATTTCTTCATTTATTTAATATTAAGGAAGAAGCCTAGCTAGGAATAATACGAAGTAATAAAATAATTAGGCCTCTACCGTCTTTTAAACTAGAGGGTTTATAGTAAAATTAATAAAATTATTAATAATTTAACCGGTTCTAGTTATAGTAGAACTAGTTATTTTAAACTACTTTTTATTAATTTATTAATCCGGTTTATTAGAATATATTAAGTATCTTTTAAATATAATAGTAGCCTCGTTAAATTTAATCGTTACTTATTTAGTTATAAATGATTAATAATAGTACTAGAAATATATCTTTCCCTCCTAGAAATAGAAATCGTTTTAATTTTTAACCGCGCTAAGAAAACCGCGAGCCTATAACTAGTAGTTATAATTTTAATTATTTCGAGTAATAATAAATACTCTTTAAATATATAACTATTTATTATAAAACCGAGGTATAAAAGGATTATTCTTAAGAAAATAATATTATAGAGTTATAAATAGAAGAGTAATCTATATTTAATATTAATTACGTTAATAAATAGAGCTAGGATTAGTAGTAAAACGATTATTATAATAAATAAAACGAAATAACTAATTATTAGACGATTATTATTAATTCGCCTAAATAAGTCGAGTGTCGTATATATAAGAAGTCGTTCTTTTTTAAAAACGTATTATATATATAATTTAGAAATTAAAATTTCAATAGGAACCCTATTAAAGCCTTTTACTTTAAATATTTAATTATAAATATTATTTAGAAAAGTAAATAATCTTTAGTAATAGATAAGAATATAGAAACTTATTATTAAATTAAAATAAATAACGAATTACTAAAATAGAAGTTTATTATTAAATTAAATTATAACTCTTTTAAAAATACGGGAATAGGATAAGTATTTAGGAAGTATTAATATACTAGTATTCGAGTCGGCCTAGACTTTAGAATTAAAATAGAAAAGAGTTATAAAGATACTAGCTATAAAGTAACTATCGCTAATTATAAATTTATAATATACTTTTTTCTAAAAGCTAGAATCCGTATTATAATAACTCTACTCTAAATTACTAGTATTAATATTAATCGTTATATTATTTCTAAATATATCGTTACCTCTTTATATTTCCTTAAGAAAGATAAAAGTAGTAATAAAATAATAACTTAAACCGCCTCTAAGGAAGTCTATATTATAGATAATTTTAAAATAAATATATTTATTAATATAAATATTATAGCTCTTAAAGGGATAAATATACTAGTATCTCGGTAAATAATCTATATTAATAACTACGATATAGAGTACTCTATCGACGTTTATTTAAAAGATATAAATATAAACCGGCCGGTATATACTACGAAAATAAAAATTATCCCCCTATAAATTATAGTAATTATCGAAGTCTATAAATTTAATCTACTAGTACAAGATTATTTTTTTAAACCGGTAGATACTAATTTATATCTCTTTACCGGAATTATTAATAATAAAATAAAATTAATATTTATAAAGAATAAAACGGATATATATATTAAAATCCCTAGGAATATAAAGTTAGATTAAGTAGTCGAGGTTTAATTTAATAACTACTATAGTATTATTATAGACGATAACGACGTTCGCGAGCTCGTTATATAAAGGTCTTTATAAAAGTATAAAGAAACTTTTATTAAAAACGTTTTTAATAATATAATTACCGTTAGTATTAATTTATTACTTTTTAAATAATCTTTAAAGGGTAAAGATATAAAGAACTTAATTAGTTCCCGGCCTTTTATTCTATTAATAGAGGTAATTATTTCGATAAAGAATAATATCCTCTTAAATAATATTATTATTCATAATAAATAACCGGAGTTAATAAAGATTATTAATTAATTCTTTATACTTTAGATAGAAGAAGGCTTTATTAATATTCTAGAAAATAAATAAATATATATATTACTTCGCGCCGACTAGGAAGATAAAGTATTTAAAACGGTATATATTTATTCTATAAATAACGAGAGTTAGAAGATTATTAACGAAATCTTTAATGAATTATATATTTAGGGACGGTTTAAATAGATAATATAGACTATTTTATTTAACTTCCTAGTCTTCGTTATTTAAATTATAAAATTAGATAGTATTAAAAAGAGTCGTACTATTATTAATATTCGAGGTTTAAATACTATAGTTATAATAAATATCTATTATTTACTTTTATAAAATAATATAATTAGCGCCGTTAAAGGTTATTATTAAATTACTATTATCGACGCCGCTAGTTTCTTCTATTAATAGCGTATATACTTTAAAGATAAATATAAATTTACTATTATATTATACCGCGGCCAAGAGACTTTTAATATTATAATAATAAAATTTAAAAACTCGCCTATATATATATAATAATAAATAGACTAGATCCTATATATTTATAAAGTATTCGCCCGAGTATATATTAATAATATTATAATATGTTCTTAGACCCTCGAGGATTATATTTAGTACCTATATATAATATTTTCTTTATTCGCTAAACTTAATATTTTAATTAACTCTAAAAAGGCGTTTATCGATTATCCGTTAATTATACTATTTAGCTAGAAAGTTAACTCGTTCGGGTTATTAACTTTTAAAGAAAAGTTTATAATTATTAAATAACTAATTTTCCTTTAAACGCTAGTAGTATTTAAGATGTACCTAGGAATAATTAATTAATTAAGAGATTATATTAAAGATTATACTACTCTAGTTAGGTCTTTATAAAATAAGAAAACTATATTATTAAATAAAATACCCCCTATAAACGCTTAGCGATAGGAATATATTAGAAAAATTAATTTTAAATTACCTTCTTTATAAAAGATCCGTTTATTTAAAATTATTTAAGATAGGTTTTTTAAATCTTTCTTTCTATATTATTTCAATAATTAAAAGGAATTATTTATTAACTTTAATATTAATAAGGAATTCGGTTACGGGGTTATAATTTATTATATTATAAAAAAACTAAAAAGTCTTTATCCCGACTAGAAGTAGATTTAGTTTATTCTTTTTCTTAACCGACTCTTTAAGGATATAAAAATATATTATTAACCTATTAAAATAGAACTAGTAGGAATAGTATAGATATTTATTAAAATTAAATATATAGTCGAATTAACCCCGAAAATAGTTATATATATTAATTATAGAGCTACGCTTAATATAGTTAAATAAATAAATACAACTACTTTATCTATAGTAAAGATTAATTTACGTATCGTATAGGTCTTAAATTATATTTAGTATTTTTAAAATATAAAGATCCGTTATAAACCTAGTATTAAATATATACTACTAGATACTCTATCCCGATTATATTAAAAGAACGTAGTTAAGGACTTTTTAAAAAGCGAGCTAGATATATTTTAAATATATATATATAAAGTCTATATATTAATAAAAATAAACGTATAATTTAAATAAGAATTATTTTAAAAGTACTAGAATAACGACTTTTAGGCTAAAATAAATTATATATTTAACTATAATATAAAAACCGGCGAGGACGCCGTAGATTTTTCGTTTTCGAAGGGGGGTAATAATTTAATATAATATATTAATAATTTAGTTATTAATCGCGTATATATATCGGAGCGTTTATATATACTTTCTTTATATATTAAAATTTTATTTAATATCGTATATTTTAATTTATATATAAGAAGATATAAATACTATAAAATAATAACTAGATATTAATATATATATAAATTAAATAAGAAGTTATATTAATAAAGTAGTAAGTTTATATTCTATCGAAAAAGATAGAAAAGGTATTTAGATTTATTTAACTTATATACTAGCCCTAGAGATCGATTTAATACCGGAGTTACTAAATATATATTTAATACCTCGACTTATTTTGAATAATTTTAAATAATTTTAAATATATTAAAAAAAGTTAATCTAAGTAGTACTAGTTAATAATTAGATATATATAATTATAAGTGAATTATATAGTCTATAATACCGCGCTAGCTTAGGGGGTATTACGCGCGTATATAATATTCGTAAATTAATATAATTTAAAATCTAAATTAAATTAGCGTAGTTATAATACTCTATATAACCTTGGCGAGTTACCCGACGCTAGTAGAAAATCACGGATTTGAAATCTTAAATCCGAAGTTACTATTTTTAGGATTTTTATTTAAAATAATTTTTTTTTTTTTTTTAATTAACGTTCTCTTTTTATTATTTTTCCGCCTAGAGTAGTAAAAAGCGTATTTAATACCTCGACTTTCTTGTATAATCTCCCGCTTTACCGATATAGAGGAGTATTTATAATACTATTTATAATATTAATTATTCGGTACTCCTAGATATAAACTTTATAAAGTATTATAATTTATTCTTATACCGCTCTCTTCTTTCTATATAATTTTTATCGATTTTATTTTAATTTTACCCCTTTTATAAAAAGGATTTAATAATATTATAATTATTATATATAAATTTTCCTAAAAGGTAATCGCGATTCTAGGAAAATTAATATAGAAAATAGAGTAATAAATAGATATATTTTTATATTATTTATATTTAATAGACTAGGGTATTCCGAAAGTTACTTTTTCTAATTATAATTATAAAGTTATAAATATCTTATAAAAGGCTTTATTTAATAAATTTAAAATAAGTTTAATATTCTCTACTACTTATTATCTATAAACGAATAAATTAAGCGAGTATATAAATTAGATTATTAAAATCATATTACGATTCTAGATTATTATTTTATAAAACTTTAAAGCTTAGGAAAAGATACTACCTTTTATAATTATATAATATAATAATATATTTTCTTAATTTATTAATTATACTTTAAATAAAATAGTTTTCGGTTTTATTATTAATAATATATTAAACCTAGGAAGTTAAGAGAATAATATTTTATTAAAGAAGTTAATATATATTTAAATTTCGAATATAATTATCTTTATTTAAATATATAATAAAAAGTATTATAATTATATTTATTATTTTTAATATTTCTATAAAGGGGACTAGGCCTTATTATATTTATATAAAGATTATAATATTCTAGTAAATAAATTTACTAGTTATAAATATAATTAATAAATAACTAATTTATTTAAGATTTTTAAATATATCGGTAAACTTATATACCGCCTTAATATTCTAAGAAATTAGAAGATTTATAATATATTTTTAATAATATAACGAAAGTAGTATTTATTATTAGATTAGGATTTTTTTAAATATCTACGACCTATTAACCCTAGAGTAGTAAAAACCGAGCGAGACGATTTAAAGTTAGAATAAAAACTAAAGTATATCCTTAATAACCGCGTTATTAAAAAGGGGAAGGGTTATACTATTAAATACCTCCTATTTTAAAAAGTTGAGGGATTTATATAAGACTATTTATTAATAAATTTTAAAAACTCCTATTAAAACTCTAGTTACCGACCGCGCGGATAGAGTTAATAGTATCCTACTAGTAGCCCTAAGCTACGGATAGAGCTAGTAGTATCCTATTAATAAATTTAGTAAATTAAAGGTCCGGGTAGCGTCCTATTAATAAATTTAATAACTCGGGGTTATTATTAATAATTTATTAATAGATTTAGTAATCTTTATTTACCGATACTATACTCCTAGTATAATTAGTATTTATTATTTATAAATAGTATATTACTAGCCCCGATAGTATATTTAATTTATTAATAATATACTCGAAGTATATTTAGTAAATTAATTATATATTAATCTTTATTAATATAATATATCTATTATTAAACTTTAAGTTCAATTATTATTTAATATTTAATATTCACTACTAATATTCACTATAGATTATATTATTATAATTATTTTTTCCTTTATATCCGTTAAAGTTATTATCGCCTATATTTATACTTTAACTTTTACCGCCTCTACTAGTACCTAGTTTAAGGTATTTACGCGAGATATATTTAATCTTTATATAGTATTAATAAGATTTCTCCTTCTAATTATCTTACCTTTATTATTATTAATAATACTTATTCTAGTTATAGTAGTACTATTAATAATAAAGATAATAACGAAGAAAACGTCGATAATATCGATAATATAACTAGTAGGTTAGACGGTAATAAATAATTTAACTTTATAAATAAAGAGTTTATAACGGCTTAAATATAGCCCGGTATTCTCGTTAATAATAATATTTAAAATTTTAAAATTTTTATTTTTAGATTATTTTATAAGTTATCTAGAATACTTTAAAAACGGACGATAATTATAGGAGGTTATAAGATTTTTCGTTATAAAGTATTTTCGTATAGTTTTTATCCGACTCGGATATTTATTATATCCGATTTAAATAATTATTATATCCGATTTAGATAGTTATCTCGTCTAACTCGAAAAGCTACTTTATTCGACTCGAATAATAATAAAATATCCTAGAATTTCTATTTATAAATATTATAAATATTTAATCTATTAATATTATTAATAAAATAAATAAATATTAAATTAAAGGACTCGTAAAACGAGTAATATTTTATCTTTATAATATTAAACCCGTAGATATAACCTCTATTAAAGATATATCGTTATTATTTACCGCGATATTTATTCGGTAATCTCTTTTTAAACGGGATTCTAGTCGGTCTTTTTTTTTTATATTAAAATACTATTAACGTAGACCTCGTTAATAAATATTTTAAAAGTAAATAATTTAATTACGAAAGTTAAGGCCTTTGGCCTATAGTATTTAATAATAAATACTACACTAGTCTTCGCTTCGATATACTTTATAATAGATTTAAAGTTATTATTATTTATATCGTACTCTTATAATTAACGTCCTTTAGATTTAACTCCTACTTTAATAATATTAATAATAATTATTATCTTTATAACTATAATTTAATAAAGAGGGAATAATATCGATTTATATTTATAAACTTAAACTTTTATTTAGGCGGTAGATATATAATTAAACGAAGACGTTATTTTATATAGTTAAATTAAGGCTATATTCGCCCTATTTAGAACCGAATTTTTAACTTTTATTAAATTATTAATTTTATTACTCTTCGTCTTTATAATTTCGTCTAGTATATAGCCGAATATATTTATTAGTCTCTACGTTATAATAATTAGTTATTAAATATTATCTATTATAACCGGGATACCCGTTAGGTTATTAATATTATTTAAATTATTTAAGAATCTCTAAGCCCTTAGAGCCTAATTAAAGAAATTATTAATATTATTATATTAATTAAATAGAACGGGTACGGCTCTAAAGTTATCGTCGGAGAGAAAGAAATAATATTATTAATAAATATAACTTCGGTAATTAAAATATCTTCGGGCTTTTATATTTATCGAGTAGAATAAATATAACTCTAAAACTATTATTAGAGAGAAAAAAATAACGATATCGGTAGATATAATTTCGGTGGCTAGAATATCTTCGGGCTTTTATATTTATTAAATAAAATAAATATAACTCTAAAACTATCGTCGGAGAGAAAGAACTAATAATATTAATAAATATAACTTCGGTAACTAGAATATCTTTAGGTTTATAAATAGTATATTTTTTCTCAAAAAAGAATATAATTTTATTATTAATTTCTCTTTTATTTAGGGTTTTAGCTTTAACGATATAATAAAATATTTACTTTATAACTTTTTTCTTATATTTTAAATTTTAAGGCTCGGTAGTAATTTTACTCTTTTTAATTTTAATCCTCTTTATAATATTATTTTAAACTCGGTAGTAATTTTACTCTTTTTAATTTTAATTTTCTTTATAATATTATTTTAGGTTTAATAATAATTTTACCCTCCTCCGTTTTAATTTTCTTTATAATATTATTTTAAATTTAGTTTTAATTTTCTTTATAATATTATTTTAAATTTAGTTTTAACTTATTTATAATATTATTTTTATTTTAAATATATACCTCTATAATTTTATTCTTTAGAGTCGCTTTAATAAGGATCCTAGTTTAATATTTAATTTTTTTTTTATATATAGGACCTTTAAGGCCTTTTAATATTAAATAGATTTAAGTAATAAAGTCTAGATATAAATAAATTTTAAATTAATCGACTAATTTTTTTTTATATTTAGTCTAGGCTTTAATAATTTCTAAAAGATTTCTATATTTATTAAAAGATTTAATTCTCTTTATAATATTAAGATAGATTCGCTTTAAAAGTTTAATATATATATCTTAAATAATATTATATACCTCGTTAAGGTTAAAGTATCTAGAGGATATAATATAATTATTCGAATAAAAAACGATTTTTAAAAACTTATTTAATATAGGTTATATTAATTTATATAATCTCTTCTTTTTAAATAATATAGGGTTTAATTTATTATTAATATTAATATTAAATTCGGAATTAAATTTAAAAATAGTAATATTCTTCTAGCCTAAAAGATTAGGCGTAATTATAAACTCGTTAATTAATATATTATAAGATTAACTAGGTATTAGCGGATTTAATAATTTAAAAATTAATCGCGAGTCGGTTAAAATCTTATAAAATTAGAAAATAACTTTTTTTTTATTTCTTTTAAAAAATATTAACTTAAACGCCTTTCTTAATATACTTCTTAATCTATTATTTAAATTTTATTATTTCTCGTATAATAATTATTAGAAGGTTTTTATCTAACGATTTTAATAACTCCTTTAATCTAATATCGATATTATCCGCTTTTTATTAAATTTTATTAATAATACGTAGGAGGCTAAACGGATATTAATAAATATTTTTAAATAATAATAAACGGGGCTTATTTACTTTTTCCGAATATAAGTAGTTAAATATTTAAAGAGCGCCGATTATAATAAAAGAGTATTAAAGCGTTTATTATAAATACCGAGTATAATAATATAGGGTTTATTCGAGTTAAAGAAGATATCTTCCTCTCTCTTTATTATAATATAATTAATTTAAGTATTTAGATTATTTTTAATAGAATAATACCCGAAGTTATAAATTTAATATTCGTTATTAAATATTTAAATTTATTACTAGAGAGACTCGCCCTTTTATATTTAATCGGGTTTTATTGAATTATTAATTATTCTTTTTTTTATTTTAACCTTCTTTACTAGATTAAAGATACTCGAATTAATAAAATTATTAGTTAATATAAAAATAAAGAGGTTAATATAATTCTTTATTTAAATATATTCTTTTATAAGATTTCGTATAAAATTAATTAAATAAGTTTCTACTAGAATTTTTAATTTATCTTTAAAGATATAAACTAGCCTTTAAGACCTTTAGTTATTATAAATATAAATTAATTACTTTTATTCTATTTAAATTTAGGGAGTTTAGTTAAATTTAAAACTATAAATTAATTTCTTTTATTCGAAAATATATATAGATAAATATAATTTAATAATTATTAGAAAATACGAGATAATAATTAATATAATATATAACCTATAAAGAAGTAAGAAAATAAAAATTTTAAAAAGAATAAATCCGAGGAAGTAAATAAATTAAAATAAATAAAATAAAGATCGATAAAAAAATATTTAATATTAGAGTATTATATATTTAGTAAAATAAGGCTCGTTATTATTATAAAGTAAATAATTTAACTAGATCTCTAAGGCGCCTTATATTCGTTATTAAATAACGAGGATACTATCGTATTATAAATATAAATAATAGTATAAATAATCTAGTTATATTATAATTAGATATAGCGAGTAGTATTATAACGTAAATAAATAGAAGAAGAAAGATAAAAGATATATAAATTATTTTTTATTTAAGTAATTATATTCCTTTTTAATACTCGTCGCTTAGTTATATAAGGTCCTTTATTAACTCCCGGCGTTATTATATTCTTTTAGAATTATTTTTATTAAAGACTCTTAAAAGGTATAATATTTTAATAATAATTTAATTATATATACTAGTACTCTCTTAATATTTAATTTTAAATTTATATTAATAGCTTTAACCTTCTATTATATCTTTTATATTAACTAAATAAAGAAGATATATATTATATAATTTATAATTAAATAAGCTCGTGGATATTAAATTTATCGAGATATAAAAGATTAAAAAGAAGATTATTAACGCTACTATAAATAATAAAGAGAATATATAATTATTATTAATATTTTAATTTAAGGCTATTTACCCTAACGGGGGGGTTATAAATATCGAAGAATATCGAAGAATATTTAGTTTAAAAGTAAAGTTCTAGATACTAGAAAATATTTTAAAAATAAAGATTATTATAAAGAGATCGTTATATTAAGGTAAAATAATAATAAATAATTTAAAGATTTAAAAAAATACGAGTATATATAAACTAAGGCCTCCGGTATAACGAATATAAATAAATAAAAATATTAAAAAAAGTAAAGTAAAGATTAATAAAAGGATATTCGGGGTAGAAATAATATATATTTAATAATATAAAACTTATTATCGCTACGGAGTAAATAGATTACCCGAATTTTAAGGCGCCTCGATTATAATAATTTTTAAAAAAGGCGACTCCTTCGATATAATTTCTTTTCTTATTTTTAGTTTTATAAATAACGAAGATTAAAAGGATTTATTTACTTTCTATTTATTAGAAGATATTATAGACGTATTAATACTAGATATTTAAGAAGTTATTAACTTATTAATATTAACCTTTAACGGTATAAACACTATAAATAATTACGTCGAAAAATATAGCGTAGACGGTATATAGTAAGATATTAATAAGAATATAGTAGAATTCGGCGATTTTAAGTCTAACCCTACCGTAAATAAATAATAGCGTTATATTCGTTATTAGATAACGAAGTTAGGCTTAAAATATTCGAATTTCTTTAATTCCTTATTTGTTTTATTCGGTATAAATATACTTTTTAAAAGTAACTTTTAATTTAAATTTAACGAAATTATAATAATTATAATTAATTAAAAGTATAGGAGGGGGGTTAGAAACTAACCTAATTTATTAAATAATATCTATTATAACTCTAATAAAGGTATATAATAATATATAAATTTTAATTATATTATAATTAATCGAGTAAAAGATAATATAATAATATAAAAGAGTAAAGGTAAGAAGATAAAAAGTAGATAAATAATCTTTTATTTATATACTTATCCCTCTTCTTTATTATTTGTCCGTTTAAAACTTTATTTAGGGGAAAATCTTTTTATCGGAGTATTTTAACGAAAGGGGGAAATATAATAAAGATATTTACCCTTAATTATTAAATTATTTAAAGATTAATAAGTTTTTATTAAAAAAGATAATTACCTTCGAGCTATTATTATATAATATAATTTCAATACCGTCTTCGGATTTAGTTTTTATTTCGGGTTTATATTCGTTAGAAAAGATACCTCTAAGAAATATCGAGGCTTTAAATAATAATTCTTTATATATACCGAAACTCTTAACTTCTAGGCCGATATAAACGAATATAATTAAATTATAATTAGAGTTATAAATAATTATTAATATTATTTTCTACATTTTAAATAATATATTTATTTTATAATATCTCTTTTACTCTTTAGTTTTTTAGGTTCGGTCGTTATAATAAACTCCTCCTATTTCCCTACGTACTATCTTTTCTCGATAATAAATTAATTATATTAATCTATATAGCGATCCCGCTTTTATTCATAGTATTCCCGAATATAAATTCTCTACGCTTCTTTTTCTTTATAAAACTCATATCCGTAGTTTTTAAAATACCTAGTCTTAATATATTATTAATTTAAGAGGTAGTACCCGTATTTATATTATTACTCTAGTTATTTAGGATTTAGTATCTTCGATTATAATAAAGTAATAATATTTTTAATTCGTTTCTTCGACTTTATCCCCGAACCCGATTCGGGCGATTCGTTATCCGAGTCGGATAATAATATAAACGATTTAGTATTTAAATTAGATAATAATATAATTTAACTCGGATTTCGTTTTTTAAATTATTTTATTAAATCTTTATTCTTATATATTTCTTATTATAGTAATTAATAGAAATCTTTTTTCCTTATAATATTAATATTTATAACTCTTTCGTCGTTTTATATTTAATTTATATATACGCCCTTTATTTATAATTTAAGTATAAATTTCCTCGGTTACTCTCTAATTCTTCGTAAAGAATTTAAAATTATAAATAGTATTATATTAATTTTAATTAATAAATAAATTAATATAAAAGAAGTCCCTTCTCTTTATTATTATAAGTATAAGATAAATATTTTATTCGATATTCGGTAGTCCGTAGAACCGCTAATTATTTAATATTCTAAGGTTAAGAGTATATAATAGACGCGCTTTTTTTATTTTTATTATTTTATAAAACTCTTAAACCTACCCTAAATATCGATAATTAAAGATTTCTATAAAGATACTTTATAGACGAGTAGGTTATTACTTTTAGTTCCTTTAACCTAAATTCTTTATTTTTATAATAATTTATACTTTATTTATTAACCTTCCTTTTTATATAATAATAAAATTCGTTTTAACCGATTTTTATTCGTATATTTATATATTATCCCTACGCTAATTATAATAATATAGTTTTATATTTAGTTCATAGACTATTATATTTTTATAAAAGTAACTCGGATTAGAAGAGTCCTCCTTTAATATTTTCTAATATATTATATTTTTAAGAATATAGATTCGGTAGTTATTAACTTAACTATAATTTATCTTTTATTTATTAATTTCGATATTCGGTATTATTAAGCCCTATATAGACGCCTTTACTCGATTCGTTTTAATAAATATAATTAGACCTTCGAGAAAACTCTTTAGGTTAAGTATCTTCGCTATATTTAATACTATATATTAATAACGAGTATTATATTTATAGATTTACCGTAAAGTAACGTCCTCGTTTATATTCGTTTATTAATTTAATTTATTAAGGTTTAAAAAAACCCCGGTCTTTATAATCTTCTCTTCTTTTTACTTTTTTTTTAATTAAATAATATAATCTTTATCTCGCGATACTCTAGATTATCCTTTATAATAGTGATTTTAATATAACGAGTATTATATTCTATTATTTACTCCTAATAATCGTCGTAATTATTCGTTCGTTTATAATAATTTTTTTAATAATATTAGGTATATCCTCTTTATTATTTAAATATTATAAGAGTCTAGTAGACCGTATTATCTAATTATAAATACTATATAAATAAAGATATAAAATTTAAAGAAGTTAAAATATAGCTCGCCCGTTTTTTTATTAATTAATTTATATTTTTTAAAGACTTTTTTTAGTAGATTAATTTTATTTAATACTATATTTATATACCTAAGTATTTCTTCGTTATACGAATAATATTTTATAAATATAATAAAGTTAATAATCGCTCGTTTTATATATAATATTTCGGGTATCTTTTCTAATAATAGAGGGGTAAATACGGGTATAATTACTCGTAAAAATTATTTACTCTCCTCCCCCGTTTATTAATTAATTTTATTAAAGTTTAGGAAATACTTTAAATTAATATATTTAAATATAACTCGAAATTAATTATCGAATAAAGTTTTTATTTCTTCTTTTATTCTACCCTCCTTAATATATTAAGTTTATTAATTTAAAAAGTAGTTTATTAGCCCCTTTATTATTAAAATATATAATATATTAAATATCTAGATCCCGAAGATATTAACCGCGAAATAACCTTCCGCGAAGTTATAATAATTATATATTATTATATTCGATAATTATTTAAATATATCCTTATTATAGGTCCTTTAAATATGTAATTATTCTATATATTACTCCGGTATCCTTAAAGGATATAGGACTTTAAGGCGTAATTGTTTATATTTATTTAATAATACTAAATATACTAGATAATATTTATTACTTTTAATAAAGGTAATTAAAATTTATTCTTTATAATTATTAAATATAGAAGTTAAAATCGGATAATATCGTCGAGTTAATTTATTCGTATATATAATATAAATCCCCTTTCGAGTATATTTTTTAAATATTTTAAAATCACGCCGTTAATATAAATAAATAATAATTATAATTATAATTGATTTACCCTCTACTATAAGCCCTAAAATATAATAATATACTTCGGCTTTCGCTTTATTATAGATTATTAATATTAAATTTAATAATATTATCTTTAGCCGAGTCTTTACTCGTTATATACTCCGTTTAAAATTACTAATAATAATATAAACCGGCTAGGCCTATTAATCTCTATATATTCGAAATAAATAAATCTTATCCGATCCTATTATTACTAGTATAACGGTCGAGTTATTAAATAATTTATCCTATATCTCCTACTACTAGCCGGCTATATATATCTTATTAATAATAAAGTCTTTATTAAGATTTCGCTAGTATATTAATATATAGTTAAGGCTCGAATTAAATAGTATATATCCTAGTAATACTTTTATAATAGATATTATATTATTAAGATATAGTTACTTTAATAGTAAAAATAATAATAGTATAAAAGATATTAATTATCTATAATGGATTTGGCCCTAATATACTAGAATCTAGCCAAGGCGCTAGTCCTAATATAGAAGTACCGAGGTTTAGTTTAATAATACTATACTAAAGTCTACCCCGTAATATATATCGAAGTAAAGAATAAAATATATTTTAGGTTTATTATTAGATTTATTTATATAAACCTAGAAAGTTTACCGGACCTAGTCTCTATCGGTATTATTATATTTTATATTAAATAATTTAGTTTTTAATAATAAAGTATTATCGAAGTTATAGTATTTATAGAAGGGTCTTAATCGACGGTTTTTAAAAAACTTATTTATAGAACTATTAGAGAGTCGCGCGATATATATTTACTCGGTTATTATATAGTTTATTTTTAATCCGAAGGGATAATAATTTATACCCGATTTAAATAACTACTCGGATAAAGACCTTAAATCTAATATATATTTTATTATTATTAACCTCCCTATACCTCGCTCCGGTAAATATTATTCTACCGATATAATTATTAAAAATAATATTATACTAGTACCGCCCGAAGCCGTTATAGAGGTTATTTATTTTATTATTTAAATTAATATATCTTAAGGATAATATATTTTATAGTCCTCCGCGTCTTAGAATATTTATTCTAAAATATCGTTATCTATATAATTATTTAATACGTATTATTTTTTTAAGAAATATTTATATCTTTAATTTAAAAGCGACCTTTATTATTAATATCGTCCTCGTTTTTTTCGTTTATATAAATTAAAAACTTTATAGGATCTTTATAAAAACGCGTTTATTTTTTATATATTTAATTAAAGTTATTAAATCGGCCTTTATATTATAATAGATACCTAGAAAAACCGTTACTACTAAGATATTACTTCTCGTGGTATCGATATTATCGATTTATTCGTCTTAATAATAATATAACCTAAATTCCTTTTTCCTAGTAAATTTATTAATAAAATAAGATATCGATTAATTTAAAGTCTTTATATAATTAGGATCTAGGTAATTCTAGTACTATTTATTAATTATCCGAGATATATATAAACTATATAATATATTAGGTTATTCGTATATTAGGTATATTAAACTTCGAAGGTAAAATTTAATTTTTAAAATATTAAAGAAGCCTCGTAAAGTCTTAGAGATAAATTCTTAATATTAAGTATAATAATTAACTAGTATAACCGTAGTAATAAAATATTAATATTATAAGAATATTATCTACTTTAGTATATAAAAGAGTATAAAAAGAAATCGTATATATTATTTTATTTATTTAAACGAGAAAAAGGCTAGATTAAATCTATATATTAAATACTAGAGTTAGGGAAGGGGATATTTTTAAAAATCTATATATATTAATTAATAAATATACGAGAGTTATTTTTTAATATTAAGTTTATAAAGACTTTTATATTATTTCTTTATCCCTTTATCGGATCTTTTATAAAACGTATTTATTATTAAAACGGGATAATTATTTATTAATATAAAGATTCCTCCGCTTAATAGAGATATAATATACTAGCTTATTATATCCCTAATAATTATATTTAATAATTATAGTATTCTCGATTATGGGTAAACTCTACCGTTTCTAATCTAAAGTATAATATAATATTAATTAAGAAATAATTATAACTTAAGTTTACTATTATATTTAATAATAACTATAAATTATTAATAATATTAAAGTATGGACCTATATAAATATTCCGATAATATAGTATTTAGTTAGAAGTAAATAGTCTTTTATATTATTTACTTTATTTATTTCTCCCGTTATACCTCCCTTTATAGTATATTAAGTATAATCTTAACCGACTCGGACGTTTTTTATTATTCGGTTATTTTTAAGATTTAAGAATTTATAAAAATAAAAGTATTAACCTCTAATAGTAATCCTATAATAATTTAAATATAATAATAACTTTATTAATTACCCGATCGAATATAATTCCGCTTTAATAAATATTTAGTTATATATATTATTAATTCGTACTTAATATACGAACTTAATATTATTTTAATATCCGTTTCTAATTATTATTATTTTATTATTCCTCGCTCTCTTTACTTTTATTTAAACCTAGGATCTTTTACTTTATTATATTCTAACGTTATAATAAATAAAATTTTATAAATATTAGTATTAAATTTCAACGAGTTTAATATTATTATCTTAGCGTTATTAATTATAAAATAAATAACGCGTTTATTTACTTTATTTATCGAAAATCGATTTATACTCTTTATTTATCCTTTCGCCCCCCTTATTTATTAATTATATCTTATTATCTTTATTTACTAACTATACTTTACCCTCTTTACTTTAATTTTTATTAATAATATTTATTTCTACTTTACTTTCTAATATAGATAGGTTATTTATTTTAATACTATTAATTCCTAACTTTTATATTAATATCGGTTTAAATAATCTCCGATAAAATATTAAGAATATCGAGCTCGGTTTATAATATATACCGAAACTCTTCGCCGTAATTAGAATAGAGCTAGAGAGGAGAATATAAAATATAAAAATATTAAATAAAACCTTCCGTAATAATAAAATTAAAATTACTCGTCGTTAAATTATCGACGTTATTATTATTAATTTTAATTTATCTCATTATTCTTTTTTATTTAGAGATAAGAGGATACGGTAATTTTTATATTTAATTAACGAAAATACTATTAAAGTTATAAGCCGTTAATTTAAATAAGAATCCGAGGAGTTATATAAATCCTTATATTCTAAAGTTAAAAAGACCGAAGACGATTACTCCGAAAATAAATTTTATATAAAAAATTATACCTCGCCCCCTCGAATATTTAAAGATCCTACGATGATTCTCTTTAAAATTTTATATAACTATAATAATTAAATCCGATTTATTCGACTAAATATTATTTTAAAAAATAATATAAAGAATATTAATAAACCGGTATAATTCCGGGTTAATTATATTAAATTAATCGATATCTTAATATTAAAGCGCTCTTAGGACGAGTAAAATAATTTATATTATAATAAACTCTAGTATTCTACTTTTAGCGAATATATAAATATTAATTATAACGAGGATTTATAGGCTATACTGGCTAGTATATAATAAAGTAGTAGTTTTAAATAATTCCTTTATATTATATATAGGCCTCTCCGTAAATTAAATTATTTTATATAATAATTAAGATACTAGTTAATAGAATTACTAGTATTAATAAAAGGTACCGGGTCTATAATCGGCTAGTATATTTAAAAATATTATAATTCTCTCCCGCGAAGAGAAAAGATTTAATTAAAGAGGTTTTCCGTTTTTATCGAATATTTAAAGAAACCTCTTATATTATCTCCTATTATTTAATAACTTTATTAAACGAATCCGCCCTCGTCTTTTTTTATTAAACGAATTAAAATCTTTATCGAGATATTATCCGACGATAATAAAGAGGAAGAAAAGGCGCCGGAAAATTTAATTATTAATTAATTATATTAAACGAGGGACCCGTCTTTATATAATATTAATATAAGGAAAATAACCTCGGCGAGGGTTACCGAGGTAGATATAATATTTATAAATATTTATAAATAAGAAACTTTATAAATTCTTTACCTTTTATTTTTTAATTCGTTTATAATTTATCTACTCCGTAATTTTATTATAATTAATAAAGAGGACCGACCCTAATAAGATAATAGAATATAGATATTTATAAAATAATTATTTTAGTTAAAACCCCGTAATAAGTTTATTTATAATATATATATTATATAAGAGTTAAAGTTATAGAAAATAATAAATAGTAAAATAGTACCTCCTAAATTATATATTTATTAATTCTACGATATTATTTAAAGAAGACGGCGGGCTAGTTATTACGGAGGGGTTATTAACGATAATAATTTAAAATCTAATAAAGTTCGTTTTTAGTTTTAAATCTCTTTTAATAATATTATCGAATTAGACCGTATTAATATCCGATTCGATTTAGATATTTAATATTTTCTTTAGCTTTATTACCGAATATTAATTTAATTTATATTATTATTACTTTACTATTTAGAAGAAATCTCGGGATCTCGAAGAATTTAAAGAATCCGTTTATTATAATAAATATCTTCCTTTATATAAATTATAATTATAAGTTAATAATAATATTTATTCCTTTACGGGTCGACTTATTACGGTATATTAAATTTTATACTTGATTAGGACTAGCGCGCCCTTAGTACTAGCTATATAGTAGCTTCTAATACTATAGACTCTAAAGAATTAACTTATTATTAATAAACTAAACTATATTTATAAACTATTAATAACTTAACCTATTTATAGTCTATCTCATAACACGACTAGATATCCGTTACTTTTATATATATAAATATAAGGATATTATTATTTATTCTATATAAAATATTACTCTAGTCGTTATTTTAATAAAGGTAGTAAAGAATTAATTAAAGAAATAAACTAAATAAATCGATATAAATAATAAGAATTTAAGATTTTAGTATTTCTACGCCTAGGCTAAAAAGAAATATTCTAATATTAATATTTAGCGATTTACCCCCGAAAACGTTAAATTATTATATTATAAATTAAACGGAGTCGTAAAGTTTAATTAAAAAAGAATCCTACTTATATATAGCCCCGCCTTATATAATATATAAATTAAGAAGATTTTAAATTAACTAGATATTAACCTTAAATATAGTTTCCGTATAAGATAAATCTTTATAAACGAATTTTATAAAGTAAAAACTAAAACGGGTACCGCCGCTAGATTTATCTAAAAGATTAAATAAGATATTAAAGAGCGGGTTTTAACGAAATTCCCTAAAAGTAGTTTTAAAAAAACCGAATTAAATAAAATATATAAATATAAATACTAGTAGAGTTTACTTTTTATATAAGGTTTTTTAGTAATTTTATAAACTCGTATTTTAAAGAATTACGCGATTATAATTAAATTAATTAAATAATTTTAATAATTTTAAAATTCGTTTATTAAATATATAATATTTTATAAAGTTAAGGATATTAGTTAAAAGATAGTAAACCTACTCGTTTATATATACCTAGATAAGGATATAGAAAAGATAATTATAAATAAAATAAAAATAGTTCTTAATTTTATCGAAATTAAACGAATATCTTTTATTAAGAATTTCGAGGGTATAACCGAGTTTATTAAACTTCCCCTCTATAAAATAAAATAAGTCTACTACTTTATTATAGAAATTTAATAAAAAGAACTTTATAAAGAGGAGTTACGAATTAATAAGAAAATATAAAAAGAGTATTAAAAATTTATAACGGGCGTTATAATAGCGGGTAAAGAAATATTTATAACGATTATTAATAATTATTTTAGAAAGGTTTATAAACTTCGCGCCGTAGAAGTTATATTAAATTTTCTAGTATTTATTCGAATTTAAAACCTAGTATTAACGGATAAAGAGTTCTTTATAAATTTTAAATATAATAATAATAGACCCCGTATAAAGTTTTTAGAGTTAAAGAGAAAATAAAAGAATTAGAATAAATATTTATAAAATAATATCTACGCTTATTATCTCGACTACTTTATTAAGAATACGCCTAAGTTATTAATATTAAAAAAACTAATTAATTTACTCGGCTAGGATATTTATAGTAGATTAAAGTAGTTAATTATTTTTACTAGTTTACCCGTCGTTATTTATATTATATTATATATAAATTTAGACCTATTAGATAATATTTAATATAAAACTTATATTAACGTTTATATAATAATTAGAAAAATACTACTTCTACGAGTCTTTATAATATAGTTTATTTATAGATTAAATTAAACGGGATAAAGAATATATCTAGTTATTTATAAAAAAGAATAAAATTCGCTTTCTTTTATTTATTAAATATATTTTTAGGATTAGGGTAACTTTAATTTATACCTTCCGTAGTATTAATCTCGATATAGATTAGGTATAATTCTTCGATATTTAATATAACGGGCGGATTACGCGCTTATCTTAAAAGAATAAGAAAATATATAACTATTATTTTATTCTAGAGGATAAGAATTATTTAGATTAAATAATATTAAATAAATAAATAAAGGATAATAAAATAAGGAAATAAACGTATTTAATAACGGGAAAAACGATAAGAAAATCCGATTAATATTAATAATCGAATGAAGAGGCGCTATTATAGGGGCTTTTTTTTATTATCGGCGAGTTAAAGACTTTATATTACTCTTTCTTAAATTATAAATAAAAGTTTTTTATTACTCTTCTATAATTATAGGTTTAATAAATTTTACCTAGGTTTAAATTAAAATAAACGATATAATTAATAATATTATTTTTTTATTTATATTACCTTAACTAGATACTCTAGCCTATATTAATTAATATCTAGTAGAGATATTATCTTTATAATACCTCCGTTATTTAATATAATACTAAATCTTTAGATAAAGCGTTTATATTATATACTACCCTAGTATATTAAATAATAGACCGTTCTAATATAATTAATATCCTAGTACTCTTTTAACGACGAGGTCTAAATTAATAAGATATAAAGTTATATTATATTTATATTTATCGTCGATAAAGAGCTTTTATTAATAGTTTTTATTAAATAATTAATATATATAATAAATATTTACTAGTATCTTTTCGTATTTTTTATAAACTAAAGATACTTATCCGATTCGGACGAGTCGATAATATATTAATATTATTTAGTTATTTAAGTCGGATATAATTTAATATCCGACTCGACCTTTATTAACTATATTTATATTAATATTACTTAATAGGTTTAATAGAGTATTTAAAATAATATCTACCTAAATATCATTATTATTTCTTATATATTAACGTTAATATCCTTATTTATAATATTCTCCTTATCGTTATTAATATATTTATTAATATTTATTAATTTATATTTTTATTTATATTATAAAAGACCTTCGCGACTTTATTATTACTACCTCCTGCCTACCCTTTTTATTTTTTATTAAATTCTATATTAATATTAACCCTAGGAATTAAATAGTCTCGATTATTTCGCGTAGTCTTATAATTAAGTAATTATACTATAAGGAAATACGGACGGTATTAAAGAAAAAGATAAAATAAAAATATATTATAAATACGTCTTTAGAGAGCTTTAAAATCTAGGTTAAAAATTAATAAAATATTAAAATAATTAGATAAAATCTTTCCCTCCGTTTTTATATTTAAAATATTTTAACTCTAGTTTAAAAGTTATAAATTAAAGATAACTAGAAAGATTAATAATATATATATTTATTATCGTAACCGTAGATAGTATATTATATTATCTCTTTTTATTAATAGCCCTCTTTATATAACGCGCTTTTTTATTTTTAATAAAACGGGCTTTTATATATAATTAATTTAAATAACGGCCGATATACTTTTCTTCGCGTCTAAACTCCTAAAGGAGAAGAAGTCTTTAATAAATATTATATTAAATAAAATCGAATTTAAGATATTTAAAAAGGTCCTCCGCGAAGATAAAGTTTATAATAACTCGACCGATAAAATTATATATCGTATCGGCGATAATAATATCGAGGTTAATTATATTTATAAATTTAAAGCGGCTATATTATAAATATATAAAAAGACGATAATCCTATTTTATTTACCGTTAAGGTATATACGTAAAGTATATAATATCTTATTTTAAATATTAAACCCGCCTAGGTTAATCGTAATATAATAAATTAATATATTTATATAAAACGTTAAATATTAAGTATATTATATATTTAAAGTTAATATTTATCTTATTTAATATATATTAATCGGTTACGATTTCTTATCTACTTTTTTAAATTAAATCGTTAATCGCGTTATTATCTTTACTAGTAAATTATACTTTAGTTATATATCTAGCTCGGTTTAGTTAGTTATTATATAATAAATATAAATTATAATCCGCGCTCGTTATTATTTTAGAAAGATAGGAAGGGGGTTCTTTTTATTAATAATAAAATATTAATTATACTACTACTTTATTCGACGGTTATAGATTAAGTAATATATCTAGTTTTATTCGATTATATTTCGGCCGAGACTCTAGCCCGAATTTTAACGAATTTTAATTTATAAAATTATCGATACTTTTTCTAGGTACTCGAGTTAACCTATATTTTTATAATTTATTAATTATATCTTATCTTTTTTATTTATAAATTATATTTTATACTCTTTATCTCTTAACCCTCTTTAATTCTATTTTAATTAATTATATTTATTACTATCTTATTCTTTATTATAAATAAATTACTTATTATAATATTAACGGATTTTTATTTTTATATTAAAATCGGTATAAATAACCTCCGATAAAATTTTAGAAATAAATTTAGTTTATATTATATACCGAAACTCTTCCCCGTAGTTAGATTAAAACTAGAGAAGAGAATATAAAAAATAAATATCTAGGGTAGAAATTTATATAATATTAAAATTAACCTTACTCTTCGTTAAATTATCGACGATATTATTATTAATTTTAATTTATTTAATTATACTCCTTTATTTAAAAATAAGGTAATATAGTAATTTATAAAAAAATTTAATAAAGTAGTTATTGAAATCTATAACCCGTTAAAGCCTTAAACGAGAATCCGAGGAATCACTTTTATATTTAATATTTTATTTTAAGATATATCTTTTTATTATAAAATCTTATATATATTTTTTTTATTATATTTTTTTTTTAAATCCTCGCGTTCTAAAGTCTAGAGGACCGAAGATAATTATTTAAAAAATATACTTTATATAAAAAGTCGCCCTTCGCCCCCTCGAATATTTATAAATCCTAAATTAATTCTCTTTAAAATCTTATATAGCCGCGATAGTTAAATCCGATTTATTCGATTTAATTATATCGTAAAAGATAATATAATAAACTATAATAGACCGGTATAGTTCCGGGTTAATTATAATTAATTAATTAATATTTTAATATTAAAGCGCTTCTAGGACGAGTAAGATAATCTATATTATAATAAGCTCTAGTATTCTATTTATCGCGAATATATAAATATCTAGTATAACGAGGGCCTATAGGATATACTAGTTAATATATATTAAAATAATAATCTTTAATACCGCCTTTATATTATATATAGGCCTCTCCGTTAATTAAATTATTTTATTTAACGATTAAGATACTAATTAACTAAATTATTAATATTAATAAAAGATACCGGGATAACGATCGGCTAATATATTATAAAAACCTATACTCTTTTTACGCGAAGAGAAAATATTTAGACTAAAAACGTTTATACCTCTTTATTAAAAAGTTAAAAAAATCTTTTATATTATCTCCTACCGTTTAAAAACGTTATTAATTAAATTCGTTTTTACTTTCTTTAACTAAACGACCCTAAACTTTTATTAAGATATTTTTCGGGTTATAAATTAAGCGATAAAAAGAAAAAAGAAATAATATAAAATTTAATTATTGATAAATTATATTAAACTAAAGACCCGTTCTTATATAATATTAATATAGGGAAAATAACTACGGCGAGGGTCGTAGATATAAATATAATATTAATAAATTAAAATAAACGGGAAACTCGGTAAATTCTTTACTCTTTATTTTTCGATTCGATTATAATTTATTTACTTCGTAATTTTATTATAATTAACGAAGAGGACCAGCCTTAATAAAAGGATATAATATAAATATTTATAAATAAATTATTCTAATTAAAAAGCGATTATAAGTTTATAAATAAATATATATATTATATAATTATTAAAGTCGTAAAAAATAATAGATAATAAAATACTAGCCCCTAAACTAAATATTTATTAATTATATAATATTTTTTAGAGAAGGCGGCGGGCTTCCTATTATAAAAGAGTTATTAATAATAACGATATAAGTTTTAATAAAATTCGTATTTAATTTTAAATCTTTTCTAATATTATTATCGATTTAAATAATATTAATATCCGAGTCGACTTAAACGTTTATAATTTCCTACTCCCGTATTCTCGAATATTAAAGCGCGTTATATAAGTATAATTCTCTCTTTATTAAAGAGTTTAAAACTTTTAAAAACTTTAAAAACTCCTTTTATTATAATAGATACTCTTTATACGAAATAAAATTATAAATAAATTAAAAGATCCGTCCTTCTACGGACCTATTAACCGTCGATTATTTTAATATATATAAAGATAAAAACGCTCTTCTCCTTCCTAAAATAAATATTACCCTTATTATTATATAAATAAAAATTATAAATAATTAATTAAAATAATTAATTAAATAAATCGATACGAATAATAAGACTCTAAGATTTAGATACTTCTATATTTATTTTAATAAAATATATTATTATATTACTATTAAGCGATTTATTTATAAGAATATAGAGTTATTATATTATAATCTTAATAGAGGTATAAAGCTCGACTAGGAGAGTATAATAATTATTTATAATTTCTATTTATACGAGATATAAGTTAAAATAATTATATAACGAGAGAATTAATTTTGAATATAACTTCCGTATAGGATAAATCTTTATAAACGAGTTTTATAAAATTAAAACTAAAGAGGGTAAAGCCGCCGAATTTATCCGAAAAATTAAATAAAAAATCGAAGAACGGGTTTTAAAGGTATTACCGAAGAATAATTTTAAAAAATCCGAACTATATTAAAGGCGTAAATTAATATACCGTTAAGATCTACTTTTTATATATAATTTCTTTATAACTTTATAAACTTGTATTTTAAAGAAATATATAATTATAATCGGGTTAATTAAATAATCGTAATAATATCAAAATCCGTTTATTAAATATATAGTACTTTATAAAGTCGATAATAACGGTTAAAAAATAATAAATTTACTCGTTTATATATATTTAGATAAAGATATAGAAAAGGCGGTTATAAATAATAGAAAGATAATTTTTAATTTTATCGAAATTAAATTAATATCTTATATTAAGAATTTCGAGGGTATAATCGAGTTTATTAAATTTCCTTTTTATTAGATAAAATAAGTTCGTTATTTTATTATAGATACTCGATAAAAAGAATATTATTAAAAGTAGTTACGAATCTATAAAAAAATATAAAAAGAGTATCGCGAAGTTATATTAATTATTAAAAAATTTAATAGACTACCGTTTATATCGACGGTTAATAATTATTTTAATAAAGTTTATAAGCTTCGTATAACTAATATTATACTAAATTTTTTAATATATACTCGAATCTACGGCCTAATAATAATAAAAAACGAGCTCTTTATAAGTTCTCGGTATAATAATAATAAGAATCGTATAATATCCCTTAAATTAGAGGGAAAGAAATAAAGTAAAATAAATATTTAAAAGATAATTTTTATATTTATTATCTCGACGAGTTTATTATCGCCGAGTTATAAACTATAAAGCCGTAGGTATATATAAAGCTATAATTTATAAATAAATACCGGTTTTAATTTATTTAAAATCTTATTTCTAATAATTAATTCGTTACGTCGCCGCTACGCTAGGGCTTTAAGTATATAGGTTAATATTTTAATTATATATCCCCTTCGACCTTAATTAAAATTTTTAATAATATTTATATAAGGGTTACTAGAGAAGTACTACCCTAATAAATCTTTATAATATAATTTATCCGTATATTAAATTAAAAGGGACGAAGATTATATCTAATTATTTATAAAAAAGAATAAAATCGTTTTCTTTTATTTATTAAATATATTTTTAAGATTAAAGTAACTTTAATTTATACTTTCTATAATATTAATCTCGATATAAACTAGATATAATCCTTCGATATTTAAAATAACGGGCGGGTTACGCGCTTATCTTAAACGAATAAAAAGATATATAATTATTATTTTATTCTAGACGATAAAAGTTATTTAGATTAAAAATTATAGGCGAAACTTCTTTTTCCTAAAATTAATATTTTCTTTTAATAAACTTTGAATTATAAATCGAGTAATTTATAATTTATAGGCTTAATACTTATTTTTTTTATAAAGTTTATAACTCCGCTCTTTATATTTAATATAAATATAATATTATAAACCGATAACGACTACTAATAATTAGATAAGATAATAGATTAAAATAAATAATATAAATAAAAAAATTTTAAATCGTATTTATTTCTACGCCTATTTAATATATAAAGTACTTTAATATTAATATATAATAATTACCCTTAAGAATATATATTATATATAATATTAAGTTAACGTAAAGGCTAAATTTAATCTAGATATTAATTTAGGTAGTATAATTTCTATAATTTAATACCCGTTATTAATAATTATTTCGAGAATATTTACGTTCTTTTATTATATACTTAACTACTATATTTAATAATTATTTATAGTTTATTAACCGGGTTTACTAGACGTTATTTCTTCTAAATATAAATAATATATAATATTATAATTATTAATAATATAGATATCGGTAGAGGAGTAAATAATTATATTCTTTATAACCTCGTCCTCGCTAGTAAATAACTCTCGGTAGAAGGCGTCGTAATATAACGAATATAATTTATTTATATATTTTATAATATATAAAGTATCCGATTTAGATAAAATATTAAATAAAAAAATTATCCGAGTTAAACCCGAAAAAGAAACGTATTATTCGGTTAATATTATATTATAATTATTTTATTCTCTTTAACTTCTACTTTATTTATATTATATTATATTTTATTAAAAATATAGGACGTTAAATATCTTATTATTTAAATATAAATCCTTTATGAATCTTTTTATATATATTAACCTATTTTTCTAGTAATATAATTATATCTTGAATTAAAAGAGATAAAAAAGAAATAGCGGGTATAATTAAAAAAAGATTTCTTTAAACTATCTACTTTTATATATATTTAATATTATTATATTCTAGTTTTTAAATTTATTATAACGATTACCCCGATACTACCCTTATTTATTATTATATCTATATTAATAAATTACGAGGATCGGATTTAATTAGTATTTTATATTATTTATTTTAACCCGGATTCTTTTTCTTTAAATTATTAAATCGCTCCCGGCGCCGTATAAAGTAGAGTTCCGTTAATTTATAATATATTCATTAATAAAGATTCTCTTTATATAAATAATCGTAGATAGAATAAAAATATTTATTATTATTAAATAATATAAAGATATAATTTAATCGTTAAATCTAATAATATAGTTTTATATCTTATCGATATAACTCGAAAGCCCGCGGTATAGTATATAATATTAATATATTATACCGTATATAATAGGTCCGTTACCGGATATAATTATTAATATTCGCTTTAATAAATAATATTTAAAATATAATTTAAATCGATCTCTTTAATAGGCCTAGCGTATATTCGTTAAGGTAATAAAAAAATAAAGAACTTTAATAACTAAAAAGACGTAAATAAGAATAATTTAAAGATATTATATTATAAATAAATTATTTTACGGTATAAAAAAGAAATAAAAAGAGTTAAAAGTATAATAATTTAACTCGGATAAAATTTCGAGTCTAATATTAATAAGATTTTAGCCGATTTAATAAATTTTTATTTAATTCGGTTAAGGATCTATAAATTAAATTAATCAAAATAATAAAAATAATATAATAATAACGCGTTAAAGAAAATTTATTTTTCTTTAATATCTTCGCCCCCTTTTTATCCCGGATTCCGAGTAATCCCTTTATTAATTTTTATATATTATTACTAAATAATAACTTTACGCTATAGATTTCTAACGGAGTCGATTCGATATAATAAATAAATAACGGGTAAATCTTAATAATAGTTAAAGATTAAAAATCGAAAACTACTACGAAAGTTATTATTAAAACTATTATTATAAAGAGGTAAACTATAAAGGAGGCGAAAAAACGAAAGATATATTTAAATATATAATTAAATAAAACGATTATTAATATAATAATATATTAAATCCCTTTAAGGAGATAATAATAATAATATATAAAATAATAACGACGAAAGAGGTAGTATAAAAAGGTAAAGAAAATACGTAAAGAAAAATAATTATAATTTTAAAAATATTATTAATATATCCGCCGACGACTAGGTAGTCCTTTCTAAAATAATAATTAATATTAATATTAATAAATATTCTTCTCTTAATAATTTTAGCCCTAAAAAAAACCGTTTATTTATAATTATTATTAGAGTATATTTTCTTAATTATACGAAATATATATAGTTAATAACTCTTGTATAGGAAACGAAATAAATACACTTTCAAAATAAAAATTATATTATAATTATAAATTATATTAACTCTCTTTTATAAATAAAAATTAATATTATATTTAATAAGGGTAGTCTCGGTTATTATTATTAAATATTTACGACTTTAATAACTAGTTATAATTTTAAAGAAAAGATATAAATCGTCGATCTTTATCGAATATATATCGGGTATATTAATATATAGAGAATAAATTCCGATTACGAGAGGAAACCCCTAAAAAGGTTTTAATATAAAGAAATATTTTTTAAATTCGGTAAATAATATAGTAAAAACGTATTATATTTAAATATAATTAATATACCTAGTAATATAGTAACGAAGTAGTTAAATATTACTATATAAAAGTTACTCTTTTTAATTTAAAAAGCGACCGGTATAAATATCCGAATAAAAAATAACTACCGGGATTAGGCCTATAACCGAATATAAATAAAAATTAATAAAGGGGCTGAACCTTAAGAAAAAGGATATATTATTAATAATTTTTTTTTAAATAATTAATTTAATAGTAATTAATCTTTATAGTTTATATAAGGCGAGTAATAACGGTAAAGAAATAACGAACCGCGTCTATAATATAGGCGGTAATAATAGAGTAAAATAAAATAAATATTATCGTCCTCTCCTAGTCGTTATACTCTAAAGTCTAAATATATTATACCTAGATATCCGCCCCCTTTATATCCTATATTTATAATTATATCCGATATTAACTATAAAGATAAAAGTGATAAAAGTATTCTATAAGTTTTAATTTCGATTTTTTAAAATAGGAAACGTAGTCGTTATAAAATAAAATATAAAAGTTTTAAGATTTACTAGTATATTATAAATACTACTACGCCTATATTTCTTTTAAAGATTATAAATAGTAACGATATTAATAGCCTAACGCCGTAGCCGGAATATTATTATATAAAAATAAATAACTTTATAACTAGGATATAAAAGGAATAAAAAACTTTATTTCGATATATATATAAATCGTAGGTTCTAGGTTAATTATATAATTTAGGCGATATCTCTACTCTTAAAGAAATATAGAAAGTTATAATCTCTACTTTTATATATTACCCGTTATATATTAAGTAATAACTAATAATAACGTAACTCTTAAATAATTTAACCGACTTTAGAAATTAAATAATAAAGAAGATATAAAGTTAGGTTTAAATAATAATAAAATACCTAGGCCTAATAATAAAGTAGATTAAAAATAATACCTCGGATTATATATTCGATTTACGATTTACCCTTCTAGATTTATAAAGTAATATAAATATTATTTTCTTTTATATCCGAATAAAGATTTATTATTTATAGGTTTAGTATAAAAATCGCTTCCTAATATCGCTTATTATAATAACGATATATCGTATATTCTTTTATAATAAGATAAGTAGTATTAAACTCGGGCGGTATTATAAAAATATATAGAACTTATTATTTACTAGTACTATTATTTTTATAGTAATAACACTTTATTATAAGTTTAAAGAATATAAAATAAAATATTATATTATTAAAAAATAAAATAGTAATAAAGTTAAAGGTAAGATAGCCTTTTAAAATATAAATATCTATATTTTTATTAATGAATCTTCGAGTTATATTCGAATAAATTATAAAAGCGTGGCTCGAGTAAAGAGAAACGAAAGTATATATTATTATAAAGATATTATACGATCGTATAATAGATATTTATAATAAAAATATATATAATAAAGATTATCGATAATTAGTAATTAATTTATTTAAAGAATCTTTAAAGAATTTAAAGAATAAACTAGACTTCGTAAAGATAATTACGGAAATATAAATAAGAAATATTATTAACTCGCTACTCGATAATAATAATATTAACTCGCTATATAATAAGGATACTACTAACTTAATTAATAAAAATAATAATATAACCGAAGAATAAAGGTAAATGGCGGGCGATATAACTTCGGTATATATAAAGAAAATAGTTTATAAATATTATTAATTAATTTAAATAAATAGGCCGAAGATATATTTAATAACCCGGTCGTTAAAGAATACTAATCGGGGGAAGGGGAAGAAAATATATTTAACGCGAAAATTATTAATATTAATAACGATAAAAACGATTTCGAGATTAAGATATAATAATTATAATATTTTTATACTCTTTTAACCCGGATCTACTTTATCGCGGGGTTATAAAATAAGGAATATTTATAAAATAAAAATAATTAAATTATAAATAATAAAGCGAAGTATAAGAAGATAAAATAAAAGTAATTAAAAAACGAGTAAATAATATATTTATCCGTTAATACTATATATAGAGAGGATCCTAGGTAACGACTAGATAATTAATATAAATAATAATAAATAAATCTATATCTATTATATAATAATATTTAAAGAAGAGATTTAAATTATTTATTTATATAAACGTAGATATATATATTTACTAGGAATCCGCCGGGTTATAAGAATCTTTTAATATTCTAAAATTATCCGACTCGAACGATATTATATATATGGGTGAATTATTAAAGTCGTCCGAATCGGATAAATCTAGGGTTAGGAAAGACTTAAAAGAGTTATAAAATCTAAATAATATTAAATACTCGTAAAATATTTAAAGATATAATAATTAGTAATTTAAATAATTAATAAAGTTTATAAAAGATAATAAACCTATATTATAAAAGTTATTAATATATATATATAATAAACTAGAGTTACTGAATCTATTAATAATAAATATTATTTATTAATAAGACTTTACTCGGACCCCCGATTTATTAATCCTACTAAACCTCGGGTCGGTAATTAATATAGAGTTTTAATATAAACCCGTAAACGACTTTCTAATAAAGTTAATAATATTTAGAGTATACTAATATTTACTTTTAAGATTTACCGATATTAAATAAATACTAAAAATATTTTCGCGGACGAATTTATTAAGAAATATAAATAATAAATTAAATACTAAATTAAATTCTTCTTTTAGGGTCGATAATTTTAGAAGTATAATTATATTTCTCTTTTAAATTATCGCCCTTTATTTATTTTTATTAAGAAATAATTATTATATTAAATCTATCTATCGAGTTTTATTTAGAGTACGGGTACTATAATAATATTAAAGAGATACTATACCGAGAATTAATAAAACTACTCTTTAATAATTTTAAATTATTCGTTTAATCGTATATAGAGCTATATGGCCCGAATATCCTAATAATATATTATTTATATACTTTTTTATATAAATTTAAATATATACCCCTCGTTATCGTTATTTCTTAATTAAATAGTATATTTATAAAGGAAAGAACTTCGGATAATATATTAATTATATAATTATTTAGTCGAATCGGGACTAGCTCCGCGCTAAAATAGTTTTAATTCTAAAAGTATTATTAAATAATTTTCCCTAACTAGTTAAATTTATATTAAGATTTTATTTTTCTAATATATATTTAAGGCCCTAGTCCTTTAATATTAATACTCCTATAACGTTATATATATATACTTTTATTTTATTAATATTATAATTTTTATTATTAATTATTTATATTATTTTTATACCTCTTTATTATTTTATCTCGCTATCGCGATTTTAAAAACTTTACGACTCTACGCTAAATTTTAAAACTCTACGAGTCTACCTATAATCGGTCGATAATTTAGAATATATATTTCTTATTTATTTACTTCTATATATAGACGTTATTTACGTTATTATTTACGATACTCTATATAAATATATTAACGAGGGCGTTAACTTCTTTTTTTTAAAAAAGGCGATTTATTATAAAATAAACTTTAATAAAAGTATTATTATAAATATTTATCAAAACGATTGATTAAACTCTACCGCTAGCTCTATTAAAACTAGGGTAATATTAAAATTCTAATATATTAAGGCCAAATCCTCTATAGAATAATTAATATCTTTTATACTATATATTATTATATTAACTCTATATTAACTCTATAATAATTTTATTATTAAATACCTACTTTATTATTTAGTTATATATTATATCTTTATTATACTACTAAATAGAGAAGGAAATCGGTTATTTTAACTCTATTCCCTTCTCTTTTTTAAGGAAGAGAATTTTTATTATTATTAATATTTATCCTAATTTTTTGAATTCTCTTTCTCGATTTTTAAAAAAGTCAAAATTCTCTTCTTTATTTCATAGCGTAATCTTTATATAGAATATAAATATATATTATATTATTATCGCTAACGATATTAGGGATAAGATAGTAGTTTTATTATTATATATTTATATTCCCTAAATAACTTTATTATATATTATAATAATAACCGCCGCTACTAACCTAGTTAGTATAGAGGGGTATTTATTTAATAATTTTATTAAAATATAATTACTTTAATAGTAAAATATTAGTAGTATAAAAGATATTAATTATTTATAGAGGATTTGGCCCTAATATACTAGAATCTAGTCAAGACACTAATCCTATTATAAAAGTACCGAGGTTTAATTTAATAATATTTATACTAGAGTCTACCCCGTAATAAATCGCCTCTTTTAAAAAAAGACGTTAACGCCCTCGTTAATACGTAGATATAGGGTATCGTAAATAATAATACAAATAACGTCTATATATAGAAATAATAAAGTAAATAAATATATATAATATATCCCTAACTCTTAAATAGTCGGTACGGGGTAACCGCGGGAGTATTATAAAATTTTAAAACTTAATATAGAGTTTTAATAATTTTATTTAATATATTTTTAAATATTAATTCTAGTAATAATAAAGTGAGGCGATAAAAAGATAGAGATAATATAAGCGAATAATATTAATAATTATAATATTAATAAAATAAAGGTATATATATTTAGCGTTATAAGAATATTAATAGAGAGGTATTAAATAGTCGACTTTTTTATATATAAAAATAAGGCCTTAGTGTAAATCCATGGCCTTGGCGTAGTTTTTAAATAATTAGCGATTTTTGAAAGTAGTCGTTTATCGATATTTAAAAATTAAAACTATTTTAGTATAAAGCTAGTCCGAATCGGGCTAGCGGTCCACTTTTAAAAAAATATTAATATACGTCCTCCTCTTTAAGGGTAGGGTTAGTTAGGTATATTATACTATATAACTTCTTCGCCTATTATTATTATCGTAATTTCTAGTATTCTAGATCGTTTTTCTTTTTTAAAATAATAGGGTCTACTACGTAAACGGCTAGCCAATTATTATAATTATAAAGATTATAAAACTTATAGAGTTTATTATTAAACGACTTATTATTAAATAATTTATTATTAATTTACTTTTATTAAAATTGAAAGTAAAGTAATTTTTAAAGGGGTATAGAGCCGCGTATTACGAATTCCTCTTAAATTAATAACTTACTATCGACGTCTTCTAGGAATTAATTTAGGCTTATATTCACTTTAAGTTTAAAAATATCCCGATATATATTTATATAGAATACGTTCTAAATAGTTAAAAGCTAGGAGTATATTAAGGTAATATTTATAAATTTAACGAGGTAGAGTATATTCTAAATAAATATATAAGAATAAATACCCTTTCGGATATCTTAGAGTATATATATAAAAGTAACGATCTTGGTTATTACTACTAATATTCGGATTTTGAAACGATTAATTAATATTATATACTACTATTATAAATCGGTAGCGGTATTATATAGTAAGTTCTTTTCAAGCTCTATTAACTCGATTAAATACTATATTAAAACTAAGCCACGTAGGTACGTAGGAATAATATTCTTAATAGTAGCGTAGATATTAGGTTTAGTATTTACTATATTTTTAAATTTATTTATAAAAACGTAAACGTTTTAATAATAAACGTATTTATCGTTATTTAAAACTAGGGTATTATTTCTAGGCTCATATTAAGAGTTAAAGAAATTAATATTTTCTATTTTCAATTTATTACTCTTATTATTAATATTTTTATTAATATTAGAGTTAGTTTAAGGCTTAGATATTTTTTATATTAACAAGTAAAGTAAAGTAGATTTCTACTACTACTACTATTAAATATTAAACTATTACTATATTTGGCTCTATTAAATCTATATCTAGTATAAATACTCTAAAAGATCTCTTATTATATTATTAAGAGTAGTTATATCTATTTTAGGGTATTCTAGTATTATTAAAGAATTTTTCTAGAAACGAGTACTAGTTAGTTTATTTAAATTACTTAATATACTAGCGGTAAAATCGACGGCCCTATTAAAAGAGTTAGAAATAAAATATAATAAAAGAACTTAAATAAATAATATATTTAATATTATAAATAAATAGTTTTAAATATTAAATTATATTAAGGTCTTAAAGAGAGTTATAAATAAATTAATATATATACGAAAACGTCTTAATGAATAAAATAATCGGTATATATTATTACTATTATTTATTAAAGTATAATTACTTTAATAGTAAAATATTAGTAGTATAAAAGATATTAATTATTTATAGAGGATTTGGCCCTAATATACTAGTATCTAGCCAAGGCGCTAGTTTTATTATAGAAGTACCGAGGTTTAGTTTAGTAATACTCATGCTAGAGTCCACCCCGTGACAGATCTAGAGAGTATCTATATAGATAAAGAGGGTGTCTCTATAGTACCTCTCTACAAAAAAGTGAAACAAAAAGCTTAACCCCGGCGAGATTCGAACTCGCGACATCCGCATTGCTTCGGATTTTGTCATATCAGTTCCAGAAGATTTGATATAAGAACGGCGCGCTAACCACTGCGCCACGAGGTTGCTATCAAAATAATTCGTTATTTTGTTACATATACTAAATAAAAAAGCAATACGAAAACTATCAATTATACTAATTCCATCCAGAACTTACGATTGGGGATTCACGTCTTTGATCGGAAAAGGGAGCATTACTACTCAAGAGGGAGCAGCAAAGGAGCAGGAGGAAATTGCGAGGGAGCAGAAGGACGGAACCGGCATTAGCGCGCGAGCAGGGAGGCGACGCCTCAGTCAGCAGGAGGTCACCTGTTGGCCTAAGCTCAGGGAAACCATATATATATTATATACACCCCGATTTACCTTTCCGGGTCGGGAGAGGGAGCAAGGCCGCTTTAAAGAAAGCACGGGGGGAGCAAAGGGGCGCAGCAATGGAGCATGGGGCGAGCACTAGGGAGCAGCAAGGGAGCACGGGGGAGCATCGAGGGAGCAGCGAGGGAGCACATGGAAATCATGCGCTACCTGTATGGTAGGAGAGGGGCCCTTCACAGAATGTGTTGTTTTGCCAGGGCAGCTGACAAACAAATGTGCAAATTGTTATTATTCAAGATCAAATTGTGATTCCGCCAAAGGCAGGTGCAGAAAAATCGTGCGATGAACGCTGCTAATTGTGCCCTCAGGGCGAGTACGACCTTCACGACAATACAATTTACCTTCCAAGCAAGCATTCCTCGACACGTCCGTCAATGAAGCGGAGGACGGAACGTCATTTCCGTCATCCCAAAAAGCTACAGATCCCTTCTCGACACCGGCAGAGAAGCGAAAGAACCAGGAAAGCAATGAACCAAAGGAGGCATTGTCGATCGAAGCTTCGTTTCCTCCCTTGAAACGCCCGAGATACCAGCAAGTTGATAATAAATTAAGCCTTTCAATGACAATCTCTAGGACGCTGAAGTCAGTCAAGGAGTATCACATCTTTGGCGATTTTGCTCTACCGCATCCTTCCAATCTAGAAACACCTGAGGCATTACGAGATCTAGCATTGGATTGGGAACAAGCATTCAAGAATTTCAACGACCGTGATTTCTTAACCATCCAGAAGCCAATAATTGATTTGAACCAGGCATTCAAAGAATTTCAAACTCTTGAGGTGCGAACTTGGACAGACATTTGCCGACAGCCTGGTGCCAGCGAATACTTCGTCCAACCTTCGGGCATGCTCGACAGCCTTCTTGCCCATCATCTGCATCAACCCTCTATGACGACAACCAAGCTGAAAGACGGAGCCACCGCAGATAGTAGCATGGCTGCATCAGGATGATAATGAACAACGGGTACAAGCAGGGAGAAACTCTGATATTTGATCATCTCCACCGACGCTCCAAGAAGTCAGATGGAGTGAAAACCTACCCCCACGAGATCTTGCAATGCCGCGAAGGTTTCACGCGACAGATCTATGAATTTATGACAAGCCCGGTAGTCATTATCTACGGGCAGACGGTGCAAGAAAGAGTATTACGCCACATGCAAATCGAGCACACCATATTCCCTCTCTGGGATCGAGCAGACGGTGTCTTTCTCGTCCTGTTCCACGAGAAAAGCTTTAGCAACGCTGAGCCAGGTCACAAAATTCGCCGAATTGGGCTGTTTGCTAGTCATCCTCAACGTTTATTCTACAAGCCGCAAGACAGTCCAATCGCACAAATGCAAGACAAAATAAATTGGCATTGCCACGGAAATGGTACCAGGCGCCATACCCGTAATCGAGAAGTATTACAGCAAGAAGGAATGGCTATCCAACAATGTGACGACATTGAAGTCGTTTGCACAAATCGACACCGACATTCCGTTGGATGAAATGACTTCTCTGCAAGATCTGTAACTTTCAACCAGTACCACGGGACCTGAGCCGACGCTTGCGTCCTGTTCTCACATTCAGCGAGTGCCCACATAGCGTCAAAACCTTACTGGATGAGGTTCTTCCCTCAGCTATTCAGGCACTACGAAGTGACAAGAGTGAATGGAAACACTTCTCGGATGTACCAGCAGACGTACTGAAATGGTTGGAGGGCGTCAAGCAGTCGGTATTCCCGAATTTCGAAATCATAGAGTTAAAGGATATTTCAAAGGCGCTAGATCAGACACTCTTCAAGTCAAACGTTCATGGAAATGGCAATCTGTCAAACAAGAAAGCCATCCTTAAACTGATGTTGGCACAACAGGAACAGCTTCAGGCGACAAGCGGGAAGTATCCAATCCTCGTCTTTGTGAGACTTGAAGCATCTGAGGTCAGCATCAAGTGTCGGAACTGTGCAGAGCCGTTTCCAACGGATGATTTTCCAAGATGGGCAACCAACCGACCAAACTACTATTACATGAAATTGGTAAGGTGCCATTCAAAGACTTGCAAAGGTGCGCAGAGGTTTGGAGTGCCGGTTGATCCAGATATACCCTACCTCAGTGCCAAATCTGGGTCTTGCTCGCAACTATTGCAGACGGAGGCCAGACTGTCAACTGTGGATTTACGGCCATTCTTGACACAAACCAAGGACACTGACATTGTTGTGGAGAGCTGGTGCATCCGATGCAAGGAACGCACGAGAACTTCTGGAGGAGGAAACAAGTACGTTGATATCTTTCCAAGGTGGACCGGTGGAGCAGGAAACCTTCTCTATGTCGAACGAGAACTAATATGTCTCTTTTGCAAAGAATAGTACGGGCAATGTGGCAGATTTATCCCAATAAGCGAAAGCATTAGGTCGATCTATCCAAAGAGGTTGAGAAACTTCGTGACGCTTTTCAGTCGTTACAATATCACTTTGCAAAGACTTCTTCTAGAACAACTATTGCCAAATCCGAAGGAGCCAAAAAGCGCACCTAGATATCGATGAGGTACACCATCCATAGGGGAATGTATTGTTTACGAAAATCACAGCTGAGTTATAGTTTCAAACTACGAGCCTAATAGGTTTTGCCGGACTCAAGACAGGAGAGGATGAGACTCAGGTGTACGGAGTGATGCGGGACGTATACGAGTAGTGTACGAATCGAATAAGCTACCTAATCATATCGACTAGTCGCTGAGGGAAGGCAACTCCTTCCATCAGCGATGGTATTCTACGGCTAAGGCTAAATACAAACCCCTATCCGCTAAATGCAGCCCCCTTCCGAGCTAAATTCAGCCCCCAACTTGAAGTTTAGGGAACTGCCCCCGAAGGCCCGAAGGGCCCTTAGAGGAACCCTTAAAGTAGCTCCTACTTAGAACAACCCTTAAAGCTCCCCTAAAGTAACATCTGGAATAATACCCGGAACAGTACCCGGAATAGCCCCTAGAAAGGCCGCCAAAGCTCCTAGAAAAGCCTTTAGGGCTGCCCTTAAACTTTCGAAGTTTTCTTTTAAAAAACCGCGAAAATCTATCAAGATTTACCGTTGAAAAGTACACTGAAAATCTACTTGAAGCCTTAGGACCCTGCTTGGAAGAGCTACTTAACTGTTTGTTGTTTTTCCGCTTCTACGAGGCTTCTTTCGAGGAAGATTCAGGGAGGGGGCTTTATTTAGCCTTAGCCCATTCTATATTATCTAGTGTCAAGTGGCCTCGGCTAGCTTGAGCTGCCTCTGGTGTCGTAGCTGTTTCTGTGGAATGACAGTACCCGTCTTGAAGTGAGATTATGAAAGTTGCCGACCCGTTAAGCTGTAACAATGAGAGAGCGCACAAAGCAAAAAAAGATTCAACCAGATCTGAACCCAGCCTCTATTGATCTGTTAGTCATAAAATCAACCTCACAAATAATTCACCTACGATTTGAACAGAC